>OCVQ010001661.1_pt1 | contig 16312 bp, 15 predicted proteins | sample 1539061 | NCBI WGS metagenome assembly OCVQ01 (sample SAMEA3355526, study PRJEB22509) | marine metagenome | biome: marine; feature: river plume; material: water | place: USA | collected 2010-08-08 | depth 0.5 m | reverse complement strand
TTGTTGCTGCATTACAAGATGCTCTTAAAGAAATAAAAGAATTAAAAACACGAATAGATGAATTGGAGAGCAAATAATGGGAGTTTCATTAGGCCCTGCTGGTATAGTAGGATTTGGTTCAAGTGTTACGAATATAACTGTACTTAGTAGATCACATAGAAAATGGACTAATGGAAATCATGCCGGAGGATTTAACACTTGGCATGATGCAACTAATGGTACACACACTCATGTTAAAAGGGCTACTTCTAGTACATTAGCTATAACAGCGACCCTTGCTGCTAGTGTTGCATGGGCTAATTGTTCTGGAGCAAATCATGGTTATTTAGATGCCAGGTTAAAAATTACTGCTCCTAACGGTAATGTTTTTTATTCTGGTGAGAGCAGAGCATGGTGGAGAATAGATACTGTTACTGGTGTTACTGAATCGATACAGCAAGTTCCTGTAGAGTATATATCTGCAGGTACGCCAGTACAACAGACAGGTACTTTTACTATAACACCTCAGTATGAATATGTAAAAACCTCGGGAACAGGTATGCAGAATGCGGGTATAGGCACTTGGGGTGGTGGAAACATACTGCAGGTATGGGAATTGGATAATCAAGTATGATAAATTTAGAAAAACTACATAGAGTATTTGTTGATCTTGGAAGAGATAATGTTCAACTATCATATGAAGATTGGCTAAACATTACAGATGATGAGGTTGCAGCTATATGTACTTCAGCAAGTATTTCAATAAGTGATTTTAATGATCAGAAAATAATAACTATAGCAACAGTCAATTTAGAAGATTTACGATCTGAGAGAAATAGACTTTTAGCAGAGACTGATTGGTGGATGATGCCAGACCGTACAGCAACCGATGAGCAAATAACTTATCGCCAGACATTACGGGACATAACAGATACATATAATTCTATTAATGATGTTGTGTGGCCAACTAAGCCAGAATAAACTATTATAAATAAAGTAAACACTGAGGGAAAGTGAACTCATGTCGAACACAAATCATGACTTTCTAGTCAAAAACGGCTTAGTAGTAGGCCAAGCAATTACATCTACAGGTACATTGACACAAGCTGGTCAAACGTTTCCTGCATCTGATGGTATTGCTGGGCAATATCTAAAAACAAATGGTAGTGGTGCTCTTAGTTGGGGAACTGTTAATACATCATTTAATATTACAGATGGTACAACTACTGATACTGTAGGACTGACTGAAACGGTTACATTTACTGGTGGTACAAATATTAGTCTTGCTGTAACAGACAATACTGTTACGATTACAAATGATGTAGTAGATTCTGATGATATCACAGAGGGATCTTCAAACTTATTCTATACCGATGCTCGAGCAATTGCAGCAATCCAAGGAGCTTCTAATCTTACGATAGATGGTGGAACTCTTTATGTTGATACTGCGGCTGATCGCGTTGGTATCTCTGATACTTCACCTCAACAGAAATTAGATGTTGCAGGTAATATTGGTGTAAACGGAACCGAAGTAATTGATGCTTCTGGTAATATCGTTGGATCTGTAGCTGACTCTGCTATGACAGTTGGTGGTTCACTTGCAGGTGTCTTATCAAATCTTAAAGTACAATATGGTACTTCATATTCAGGAACACCTATTCAAGGTTCGTTCTTCTTTGATTCATTAAACCAAAAATTAAAAGTCTATACAGGATCTGCATTTATCGATGCCGTACCTGCTGGCTCAGGTGGCGGCGGAGGTGGTGGTGCAACTGATGCAAATACTACTTTCCGTAACTATTCATATACACTCACAGGTACAACAAGTGCTGTAAGTGGAGTTGATGATAATGAATTAACTGCTGGTGCATTTATTATCGGTCATAAGTATACTATTACAGCTACTGGTAATACAAACTTTGTAACTATCGGTGCTGCTAATAGTAACGTCAATACAGTATTCACTGCCACGGGCGTGGGTACGGGCACGGGTACGGCCAAGCAAACATTATTCTATGATACCACATCTTCTGCTACACGAGTAGTTGCATATGTAAACGGTATTAAACAAGTGTATGGATCAGGACGTGACTTTGTTGCGACAACTGGTACATCGGTTGCATTTACATATAACCTAGGTTCTGGTGATACAGTCGACCTTCAGGTATATGAGTTGTTGACTAATGATGCGTACTATGTGAAATCAGAAGTCTATACACAAACTGAAGTTAACAGTCAGATTTCTACTGGCGTTAGTTCATACCTACCGCTTGCTGGTGGTACAATGACTGGTGGCTTAACCGTTCAGTCATCTACAGGACAATTAAGACTACAAGGTACATCAAATACTAATAAAAATGTATCTATATTCTATAATGAGTCCGGAGATTATGGACAAATTAAAGTCGATGAAACTGGAGTGAACCAAAAAGATTTATGGATTACTGGATTAAATTTAAAATTTGGACGCAGTACTAGCTTAGAACGTATGCGCATCGACTCGTCAGGACGAGTTGGTATCGGAACAGATAACCCTACCGTTCCACTACACATACTTTCCTCTGGTACATCTATTGCTCGTTTTGTAGGAAGCAACGTTGGTAACTTATATATTACCAATGATTCAGACAATGTCATGACCTTGCAAGCGTCTGGTAGCACTGCTTTATCTTTTAATACAGATGGCGCTAATGAACGCATGCGCATCGACGCGTCAGGCAACTTGTTGGTGGGTAAGACTGCTCCAACAATAGCAACTACAGGTGTTGAGTTACGTCCTAATGGTCAGGTTTTTGCAACTCAAAGTGGTAATTATCCTTTATTGTTAAATAGAACTACTAGTGACGGTAACATTGTCCAGTTCCGCAAAGACGGCACAACTTCAGGTAATATTGGTGTTGAAGGATCAAATCTAAGCATAGATGGCGGTCTGAACAAAGTTGGATTGCAGTTTAGGGGTGCTGAAATACGCCCTAGAGACAATGGCGTAGCTGTTGACGGTACTGTAGATTTCGGTAATGCATCTAACCGCTTCAAAGACCTCTACCTCTCAGGTGGTGTATACCTCGGCGGTACTGGGGCGGCCAATTTGTTGGACGATTATGAGGAAGGTTCTTTTACTGTAACCTCGACACGCAATGGCGTTGGTGAGGATACTGGTAGTTGGCGCGCCCGATATGCTAAAATTGGTAGTCTGGTTCATGTGACGATAAGTACACATACTTATGTACGTCATTTAGGTAGTGGGTATGGAACAAATCAGGATTTTGTTATCACAAGTAACCTTCCCTTTACTCCTTCCGCAACAGGCGGCAGCCAAGTAGCACATACTCGTACTTTGGCTGATCCTGAAAAAATAGCTTTAACTTGGAGAGCAAATTCTGCTATCATTTATCTTAACCAAACAGGTCTTAACAACTCCTACAACGTATCAAATAATGTTGTAACATTAAATACTCAGACCAATATAACCTTAAATTGGTCAGGATCATTTTATACAGCAGATTAATTATTCTAAGTGGAATCTTAGAATGGACATTTAATAGGATAATAACAAATGGCAACTAGAGCATCACGAATAGCACTTGCGGGCAGCAATATCTCATCAACAGGTGAGGTAGACGCAGACTTACTCGACAACACAGACTCATCTGCTTTCTTGTCGTTAGCCGCAGACGGTAACTTTTTTATTGGAACATCGTCAGATATTGCACCAGCAAATGGAACTAACTTATATGTTTCAGATGGCACTATTTCAAGATTTGGTTTAGAAAAAACAGGGTCTGACGCACGAAAGTTTTCAATCAATAACGGTGGTACGTACTTTAGCGTTTATGATGAAACAGCAGATGCCGAGCGTTTGCGCATTACTTCTGATGGCAACGTTGGTATTGGAACAAATTCTCCGAGTCAAACCCAGACCGGATCTGTTGTCCCTAAACTACACGTTAAATCCACAGGAACAACTGGAGCGTACGATCTAGTTGCTAGATTTGAGGCGGGTACAGATGCATCCACAACAGGAGCATCTATATTAATAAACCATGCAAATGATAGAGGGTTATTAATAGAGGCTGGTCGTGCTAACGGTGGAGACATTGGAGTAGCACACCTTGGAGTAACAAATTCTGGCGGCGTTAACACTCGAGCAATAACTATTCTTGCCACAGGTAGTACTACAAATAACGTTGGTATTGGTACGATTACTCCAGCTGCTCAGATGGAAATTCAAACAACCACCGATATAGGCGCAAATGAAATTCGTGGGCTTTTACGTCTTACTGGACAGTCATCAGCAGAAAATGGCTCTGGAATACCTTCAGCAGGCACTGCGCTTGAGTTTTATAACAGATGGACAGATGGTGCAGCATACTCTATGGGTAGAATTTCAGCTCGTGGTGAATCAAGCTATAATGGCGGTTTACAATTTGATGTATCTGATAATACTGCGGCTGGACAAAGTAATTTCACCCATGCAGTGTCAATTGATCCTCAAGCTAATGTTGGTATTGGCGAAACTGCGCCAGATGCTAAACTTCACGTAAGAGCAAATGATTCAGGTAACAGTACTATTCCAGCAAATACCGTTGCGCTATTTGAGAATAATTCTTCATCTATAATTACTGTTCGGCATCCTAGTGATGGTGGTCATTTTTCCGGTATTGCCATGGCAGATAATAACATAGGAGGTTATGTTGTCCATGGTGATGGTACATCTGGTGATGGTCTACACGTAAAAGGATATGGTTATGTACAAATTAATACAGGAGCCAGTTCAACAACTGATCCTAATAACCACTCAAGACTAGCACAATTTACTACAAGCGGTTTGACTATGTACAAACCTGGAAGCAACACATCAGCTAATATATGGACGAATGATAATGTAACTGGTATGAACAGCGGCGGGTATAGCCCTAAGTATATCTGGACGGATAACTTACAGTTATATAATTGGAATGGTGGTCTTGACCGCGGCTGGGGCGATTATCCTTCTATTACAATTCAAAATCACACTACCAATGGACCGCAAGGTGAATTCAGAGTACATGGCATTGGTGGTGTTAGTGGCGGTGATTTCAGTATTGTAATGCGGTGTGATGGAGGTTATGTTAGTGGATCTGACTCAAGAAGAAAAACAAATGTTGAATCGGTTACAAATGCTCTTAGTATTGTCAATCAATTAGACGGTAAGAGATTTAATATCATTAATAAAGAATTAGAAGTTCAGGATGAAATATCTGCAGAAACAACAGGAAAGAAATTTGGTTTTATTGCGCAAGATGTACAATCAATTATACCAGAAGCTGTAAAATATTATGAAGATGAAGATACACCTGAAGAAAATGGATATGCGTCAGCATATTCAATGGACTATGCTTCTATAGTAGCAGTATTAACAAACGCTATTAAAGAACAGCAGACAATGATAGAACAACTTCAAGCTAGATTGACTGCGGCTGGTATAGAATAAACTATAATACCAAGTTTTTAAAAGTTATAAATAGTCTTATAGAAATCAACTATAGGACTATTTTTACATGGCCGCTCCAAACTCAAGACAGACACTCATTGATTACTGTCTCCGTAAACTCGGAGCTCCAGTCCTTGAGATTAACGTCGATGAAGATCAAATCTCGGATCGAGTCGATGAAGCTCTGCAATTTTATCAAGAATATCACTCTGATGCAATATACAAAGTATATCATAAGCATCAAATCACAATCACTGATGTAACAAATGAATATATCTCGTTACCAAATCAGGTATTGTCAGTACAACGAATTTTTCCGATGTTTGAAAGTAATTCAAGTGTAAGTATGTTTGATGCAAAATATCAAATGCATCTTAATGATATGTACAGCCTAGGATTTACAGGCAACCTTGCTAATTACTCACAAACAATGTCATATCTCAGTACGATGAATATGATGCTAAATGGACCAGAACAGGTACGTTTTAGCAGACATATGAATCGCTTATATCTTGATGTTGATTGGGAATCGGATGTAGCAGTAAACGATTACGTTATTGTAGATGCTTATCGTACAGTTGAGCCTGATACGCATACAGCGATATATAATGATATGCTTTTAAAGAGATATACAACTGCTTTAATTAAACAACAATGGGGTGCAAACCTTATTAAATTCGAAGGCATGCAACTTCCTGGTGGTGTGACTCTTAATGGACGTCAAATTTATGATGACGCTGTAACAGAGATAAACTCTATTGAAGAAGAAATGCAGCTTAAATACGAGATGCCACCTGAATTTTATATGGGATAGATCATGCCAACTAATGTATTCTTTTCGCCTAAAGTAAACACCGAGCAATATATGTTTGAGGACATCATTATTGAGTCCATCAAAATGTATGGCCAAGATGTTTTTTATATGCCTCGCAAAATAGTACAGCGAGACACTATTCTTGGTGAAGACGTAGAATCAGAATTTAACACAGCAAATACTATCGAGATGTTCATTGAGAACACAGAAGGATTTGAAGGTGAAGGTAATATATTCCAAAAGTTTGGTATGGAAATTCGTGATGAAGCTACATTCATTGTCGCTAAACGTTCATGGCAAAAACTTGTAGGTGTATGGAACTCAGATATTAACGATGATAGGCCATTCGAAGGTGATTTGATTTATCTTCCTTTGTCTAAATCATTCTTTGAAATCAGTTATGTAGAACACGAACAACCTTTCTATCAGTTAAGTAACTTACCTGTCTTTAAGTTACAAGCGAGGTTATTCGAATTCAATGAAGAAGAATTTAATACTGGTATCTCTGAACTTGATAGTATTGAAAATAACTACGGCTATCAAGAGGTATTTGAATATGGCTCTATATCAGGAACGTTTGAGATTGGTGAAAGAATTAAGTATGTTTCATCAGCTGCTCAAATAGCGAGTGCTTCTGCTGAAGCTGATTTTGGTGCATCTCGAGGTATAGGACGACTTACTAGTGTTAATGTTATTAATTCTGGATTTTCTTACAGTAATATACCAACAGTTACTATTTCAACACATGACAATAGCAATAAGACGTTAGAAGGTTCTTTATCTAATTCTACTATTACTCAGGATCAAAGTAAGTTTGGTTCATGGTCTGTCCATTCGCCCGATCCTGCAAAATACCACATTACTAATTTAGATAATCATCAACTTGCAGGAACTGTTGAGTTCTTCTTTAAAACGAAAGCTGCTGAATCCTATACTGGAATAATTTCACAGTTTGGTGATTTTAAAATAGAGTTAAGCGGAAATCAGGTAGTAGTTAGTCATAAAAACGATAATGCTTCTGCCGCGTTTACAAATAGTGATTGGAATCATATCAAAGTTTCTGTAGATAATACTGGTGGAACGTATACACATCAAATATATGTAAACGGAACAAGAATTATTAATGGTACAACAGGTTCTAATAGTGTTCTTATTGGCCAAGGTGGACAGTACTTTACAAGTAAAGCTGTTAAATTGCAAGGGTTAAATTCTGGTGTTAATGACTTTGGGTCAAATGGAATATATTTCGATGGCTTATCTGTTAATACTACTTCAATTGCTAACTCTACCACAATAAGTGTACCAACTTCTATTCAAACTAATGATGTAATTAATGATCAATTTAATCCTATTAGTGCTACAGCGACAGCTGTAATGAATGCGAGTAACGGAGTTGCGACAATTACTCTTACTAATAGAGGAAGGTTCTATGAAGCTTTACCTAGTGTTTCTATAACTGCTAGTACTGCAGCTGATATCCCTGAAACAAATGTATCTGCACAGCTACTAGGAATTACTGCGACAATAATAACTATTAATCAAATCGAAACTTCAGATGGATTATATCATAAGTTTGCTGTAGGTAATACTCTTACTGGAGAAACTTCAGGAGCAACATGTAGTGTTACAAAGGTATATGATGTAGAATCTTCGGCAACGGATAGTACATTTACTACAGATCTTGCAGCACGTAACTTTAACTTTGAGGATGAAGCAGATGATATTATTGACTTCTCTGAATCGAATCCATTTGGAGACGCAACATAATGTTTGGTAATCACTTTTATCATGCAGCCATACGAAGAACAGTAGCTGTATTTGGTACACTCTTTAACGATATTAACGTTTTACGTAAGGGATCTGATGGTAGTGCTAAAAGCATAGTTAAAGTTCCTTTAGCATACGGACCAAAGCAAAAGTTCCTTGCAAGATTAGACCAACAGAGAGATCTTGATGATCCAAAGATTGCTCTTAAATTGCCCCGTATGTCTTTTGAATTAACAGGCTTAGCTTATAATCCTAATACGAAATTACAAAAGGGTATTAAACAAAGCTTTCCTGATCCTTTAGATAATAATAAAATGAAGACAGTATTAGGCCCAGTAGGCTATAATCTGAATGTTCAGTTAAGTATTATGGCAAAGAATCAAGATGATGCTTTACAAATTTTAGAACAAATTCTTCCTTTCTTTCAACCAGATTATACTGTTTCAGTTAAAGAAGTAGATAATAACTTTAGGTCAGATCAACCGTTTGTATTACAATCAGTAGCATTAACCGACGATTACGAAGGTGATTTTACTACTCGTAGAGTTATAATATATACTTTAGATTTTGAAACAAAAGTAAACTTCTATGGAGGTATTGGTACTCAAGGATTGGTTAAGTCTGTAAGTATAGATTATAATAACGAAATATCAGCAAGCACAAAACCAATGGAAAGACAATCAGTAGTTGTTAATCCTTTATCAGCTGCAGAAACAGATGCTCATACTATAGTTGAAACTATATTCCAGCCAGATACACCTGATCAAGTTGTATTTACTGTATCATCTGCTACAGATACTTTCACTGTAGGAGAAGTGATATCTGCAAATAATTCTGGTGCAACTGGAGTTGTAGTAACATATGTTGATAATAAGTTAACAGTAAAAACAGTGACAGGTATATTTAATACCACAGATACTTTAAGTGGCGGAACATCAAGTTCTACAGCGAGTGTTGATTCATATAAAGAATATTGGAATGATTAATGAGTGATGTAAAAGACGATTATGACTTTGCGAGGGCTAAATATTATAGTCTAGCAGAGAAAGGTGATGAGGCTATCGAGCTTATGCTTGAACTAGCTAGGGACTCTGAACATCCGAGAGCATTTGAAGTTTTATCTAATATGATGAAGCAAAATGCTGAAGTTGCAGATCGCCTAATGGAATTGCAAAAGAAGAAGAAAGATGTAGAAAAAGTAGATAGGGATAATCCTATGTTACCAGGCGGTGGCATGACACAGAACAACGTGTTTGTTGGATCTACATCAGATCTTCAACGCAAACTATTAGATAAGATGAAAGTAATTGATGGCGACTCTGAAGAATAACGAATTAGGTTACTTAGGTAATCCAAACGTTAAAAGAGATGGTGTACAAGAGGCTTGGTCTCAAGAGCAGGTTGTAGAATATACAAGATGTCTTAGAGATCCAGTTTACTTTGCTACAACCTATCTTAAGGTAGTACACCTTGATCATGGACTTGTGCCTTTTGCTTTGTATCCATATCAAGAAAAGATGTTTAATCATTTCAATGATAATAGATTTTCTATTGTGCTTGCTTGTCGTCAGTCAGGTAAGTCTATCTCATCGGTGGGATATTTACTATGGTATGCTCTGTTTCATCCAGAACAGACTATTGCGATACTAGCAAACAAAGGTGCAACTGCACGTGAGATGCTGGCTCGTATTACATTAATGCTTGAGAATCTACCGTTCTTTCTACAACCTGGATGTAAAGCATTAAATAAGGGTTCCATTGAGTTTTCTAATAATAGCCGTATCATCGCTGCTGCTACTTCAGGATCGTCCATTCGAGGCATGTCTGTCAATCTCCTATTCCTTGACGAGTTTGCCTTTGTTGAAAACGCAACAGAGTTTTACACTTCAACATACCCTGTTGTGTCGTCAGGTAAATCTACAAAAGTAATTGTTACTTCTACAGCGAACGGCTTAGGTAACATATACCACAAATTGTGGGAAGGTGCAGTACAAAGCACAAATGAATTTAAACCATTTAGAGTTGACTGGTGGGATGTACCAGGTAGAGATGATGAATGGAAGAAACAAACAATTGCAAATACATCAGAGTTACAGTTTAACCAAGAATTTGGTAATACCTTCCACGGCACTGGCAATACACTGATATCAGGCGATTGTTTATTAAGTTTACAAGCTCAGCATCCTATCTTTACACAAAACAATGTAAAAGTATATGTTAAACCTGAAGAGAATCATGACTATATGGTCTTTGTCGATGTGGCAAAGGGTAGAGGTATGGATTATTCAACGTTTAATATAATAGATGTAACTACTAAACCATTTCAACAAGTAGCAGTATACAGAGATAATATGATCTCTCCATTACTCTTACCAGATATCATCTATAAGTATGCTAAGACATATAACGAAGCTTATGTAGTTATTGAATCGAATGATCAGGGTGCGGTTGTATGTAATGGTTTGTATTATGATTTAGAATATGAAAACGTATTCGTTGAATCAATGATTAAAGCTAATTCAATTGGTGTGACTATGACAAGAAAGGTCAAACGTATTGGATGTTCTAATATTAAAGATCTTGTTGAACAAAGCCAAATTAGTATTGTAGATCAAGATACAATTATAGAAATGTCTACGTTTGTTGCTAAAGGTTCTTCTTATGAAGCTGCCGATGGTAATCACGATGACTTAATGATGAACTTAGTTATGTTTGGATGGTTTGCTGCAACTCCATTCTTTGGTGAAATGACAGACATTGATATGAAAAGCATGATGTATGCTGAACAACAAAGAATGATCGAAGATGACGTAGTACCTTTTGGAGTTTTCGATGATGGTGTAGTAGATGAAGTTGAAACTATCAGAGAAGGTGGAGATACCTGGTACGTTCAGAAAGATACATTCTTCTAAAACTGTATATATATAAATAATATCAGTGAAACCATCTTATTATGAAAACTTATTAAATTCTCAATGAAGGGGAAAAATACATGGCATTCCAAGTCTCACCTGGTGTCCAGGTTAAAGAAATTGACTTGACTAATGTTGTTCCTGCTGTATCTACATCAATCGGAGCTATTGCTGGTGCATTCCAGTGGGGTCCTGTTGAGGAGATTACAACGGTAGGATCAGAACAACAGTTAGTTAGCATTTTTGGTAAACCTGATTCTGACACTTACAAATATTTTTATCCAGCTGCGCAATTCCTGCAGTATGGTAACTCATTGCGCGTTGTCCGTGCAACAACAGGTAACTTAAACGCTACTGCTTCTGGCACAGGCATTTTAGTTAAAAACGACGATCACTATGATACTGTAACACCTGGTGCTACAGACACATGGATCGCTCGATTCCCAGGTACTTTAGGTAACTCATTAGCAGTTTCAGTTTGTCCCGCAGATGCAACAGCCTTTGCTGGTTGGGCTTATGCAGGTAACTTTGACTCAGTTCCTGGTACATCATCTTATTCAGTTGCTAATAGCGGTGATACTGCAGACGAAATGCATATCGCGGTTATTGATGAAGACGGTGCATGGACAGGTACAGCTGGTACAGTACTTGAAACTTTCGCATTCGTATCTCAGGCATCTGATGCCAAAGCTGATGACGGAACGGACAACTATTACGCAAACGTAATTAACAATCAATCTGCATATGTACGTTGGGGTGCACACTACTCTTCGTTTACAGATGCTGGTTCTGCGGTTAATGCTGCAGCGGGTTCTGCATTCGTAACAGGTTCAGCAGCTGTCGGTGCATCACTTTCAGGTGGTACAACTGATAACGCAGCAACTGTTGGCGAACTATCAACTGCATATGACTTGTTTGACGATGCCGAAACAGTAGACGTTAACTTGCTAATTGGTCCTGAAACTGCAGCTGCAGATGATGTGACTATGGCAAACTACATGATCGCTATAGCCGAAGGCCGTAAAGATTGTGTTGCGTTTGTTTCCCCTGCTGTTGCAGAAACAGTAAACAATGCTACTGCAGCTACAGATGTAAAAGCTTGGGCAGATGCTCTAACTTCTTCATCATACGCTGTAATCGATTCAACAGCATTATACGTATACGATAAGTATAACGACGTATATCGTTGGATTGTTGCATCAGGTGCGGTTGCTGGTCTATGTGCAAACACAGACAATGTAGCAGACGCATGGTTCTCACCAGCTGGTTTCACAAGAGGCCAAATTCTCGGTGTAACTAAAATTGCTTTCAACCCTAAGAAAGCAGCACGTGATGACTTGTATAAAGCTCGTGTTAACCCAATCGTTAGCTTCCCTGGTGAAGGTATCATCTTGTTTGGTGACAAAACAGCTTCTACTCGTCCAAGTGCATTCGATCGCATTAACGTTCGTCGCTTATTCATCACATTGGAAAAAGCTGTATCAACAGCTGCTAAGTTCCAGTTGTTTGAATTTAATGATGAGTTTACACGCGCTCAATTCCGCAACCTAGTTGAACCATTCTTGCGAGATGTAAAAGGTCGACGCGGTATCACGGACTTCTCAGTTATTTGTGACGCAACAAATAATACTGGTGCAGTAATCGATGGTAACCGTTTCGTAGCTGATATATACATCAAGCCTGCTCGTTCGATTAACTTTATCACTCTGAACTTTATCGCTACACGAACAGGCGTTGAATTCAGTGAAATCATCGGTCAGTAAGGAGACATAAAATATGGCTATTTTAGGCGTAGATGACTTTAAATCCAAGTTGACAGGTGGCGGTGCCCGTGGTAACTTATTTAAAGCAACACTAAACTTTCCTGGTTATGCCGGAGGCAACGTTGAGCTAGCATCATTCATGTGTAAAGCTGCTCAGCTACCTGCTTCTATCATTGCACCAATCACTATCCCATTCCGTGGACGTCAGTTGCAAATTGCAGGTGATCGTACATTCGAACCGTGGTCAGTGACAATCATCAATGACGTTCAAATGGAAACACGAAGTGCTTTCGAACGTTGGATGAATGGTATTAACCAGCACAACGCAAACACTGGACTAACTAACCCTGTTGACTATCAAGCAGACATGGTTGTAGAACAGTTAAATAAGGCAGGAGAGTCTGTTAAACGATATGACTTCCGAGGAACTTTTCCAACTAACATCTCTGCAATCGATGTATCATACGATTCAGAAAATGTTATCGAAGAGTTTACAGTTGAACTTCAAGTTCAATACTGGGAATCAAATACGACTTCTTAAACCCTTATAAATAACAGTATAAGCAGAGGGGATTTACTCTCCTCTGCTATTATTGAGAGGATATTACATTGGCCGACTTTTTTGGTTTTGAAATAAAGAAAAAGGATCAAGAAAAGGAAGATCGCAAACGCGCCTCCTTTGTTGCTCCTATGGATGAAGATGAAGGTATTGGTAATGTAATCAATGCCGGTGGTCATTACGGCCAGTATGTTGATATTAATGGTGACCAAACTAAGTCAGAAAAAGAACTTATTTTTAAGTACCGAGATATCTCTCAGCATACAGAATGCGATGCAGCAGTTGAAGACATTGTTAACGAATCTATCGTTTCTGATGATGACTCCTCACCAGTATCGCTTATCATGGATGATTTAGATCAACCTGATCGCATCAAGAAAATGATGTCAGAAGAATTCGAGCACATTATTGCTATGCTTAATATGAACTGGTATGGCCACGACATCTTCCGTCGTTGGTACGTCGATGGACGTTTGTACTACCATAAGATCATAGATGAGTCTAATCCTAAGAATGGTTTAATTGAACTACGTTCTATTGATCCTACAAAGATTCGCAAAGTACGTGAGCTCAAGAAAGAAAAAGATCCTAAGACAGGTGCTGAAATTATAGTAGGTGCTAGTGAATATTTTATCTTCCAGAACGATTCACTTGGAAATAAATCACAAGGTCTTAAGATTGCAAAAGATTCTATTACATATGTTACTTCTGGGCTATTAGATCCAAGTCGTAAACGTATCTTATCACACCTACATAAAGCACTGAAGCCTGTTAATCAGCTTCGTATGATGGAAGATTCATTGGTAATCTATCGTCTTGCACGTGCTCCTGAACGTCGTATTTTTTATATCGATGTAGGTAACCTTCCAAAAGGTAAAGCAGAAGAATATCTACGTAACATCATGGCAAAGTACCGTAACAAAATGGTTTACGATGCTGAAACTGGTGATATGAAAGATGATAAGAAGCATATGTCAATGCTTGAAGATTTCTGGTTACCAAGACGTGAAGGTGGTCGTGGTACTGAGATTTCTACTCTACCTGGTGGTGAAAACCTTGGTCAGATTGATGACATTGAATACTTCCGTCGTAAGCTATATAAATCTTTAAATGTACCAAGTGGTCGTTTAGAACAAGAACAACAGTTTAATCTTGGTCGATCTACAGAGATCTCAAGAGATGAGCTTAAGTTCCAAAAGTTTATTAATAGATTACGTAAGAAGTTTTCTGCACTATTCATTGATATTCTTAAAACACAGCTTATTCTTAAAGGCATTGTTACAGAAGATGAATGGGAAACTATTAGATCTGACATTAGTGTTGACTTCTTAAAAGATAACCACTTCTCTGAGCTGAAAGATGCAGAACTATTACGAGAACGTTTAGGTACATTACGTGAAATAGATGAATATGCAGGACGTTATTACTCTGTTGAATGGATACGTAAGAACGTATTAATGCAAACAGAAGAAGATATTGAAAATATTATCAAACAAATTGATAGTGAAGGCATGAATGACAATAATGATGAAGATATTTAAAGTCTAAATCGTAGGTTGTATAAATAAATGAAAGGCGAGTAAGATGACTGAAGTAAGTGATTTAATTAATGCATTAGATGGTAATAGCAAAAATGACGCGAATAACGCATTTGCTGCACTAATGCAAAATAAAATTAATACCGCAATGGATGATCGTAAGATTTCTATCGCACAAGGAATGACTGGTACTGCACCAGAATTAGAGGAAGTAGAACTCGATGATGAAGTTTCAGGAATTCAGGACGAAGCCTAATACTGTATCTGAGGCTACTAAGTCTTTTAAAGTCGGTAAAGGTAAGTTCAAAGCGGAAATTAAAAAGAAAGGATCTAAGTTTGTTGCATCGATTGATGGTCAAGATTTAGATACTTTTAAAACTGAAAAAGACGCTGAAAAGGCAATTAAAGATTTCACAAAATTAATGGGCAAATAACATGAAGTTAATGACAGAACATCTCGATACAAAACTCGAGTATATGACTGAAGCTAACGATAACGGCGAGAAAACCGCTGTCATCGAAGGTATCTTTATGCAAGCTGAAGGTAAGAACCGCAATGGCAGGATCTACCCGAAAGCAGTCCTAGAAAAAGCAGTGGCAAAATACACTGCTGAACAAGTTTCCAAAGGTAGAGCCGTAGGTGAATTGAATCACCCAGAAGGTCCTACTGTTAATTTGGATAAAGTATCTCATCGCATTACCGAACTTAATTGGGATGGTAATAATGTGATGGGTAAAGCACTAATATTGAATACTCCAATGGGTCAGATTGTAAAGGGTCTGATGGAAGGTGGTGTTCAGCTTGGTGTTTCAAGTCGTGGTATGGGTAGTCTTGTGCAACGTAATGGTGTTAACATGGTAGGTAACGATTTTATCTTATCTACAGTTGATATCGTACAAGATCCATCTGCTCCTGAGGCCTTTGTAAATGGCATCATGGAAGGAGTAGATTGGGTTTGGGATAATGGTATCCTAAAAGCACAAGAAATTGAACAGTTCGAGACTGAGATCAAAGAAGCAAAATCAGCTGACATGAGTAATGTACAGATGAAAGTCTTCAAAGATTTCCTCTCAAAACTTTAACTCAATAGGAGTATTGAATGTCTGATATCGAACAGAAAATCGAAGTCGAAGACGTTGTTGAACAACTCCAAGATGAGACCCTTGAGAACGTTGAAGTTTCTGATGGGAATCACCTGGACGAGGCAAAGGCTGCACCTGAAGTTGATGGGGCGAAAGCTGCTGAAGATGACGCTGCTGAAATTAAGAAATCAGCACCGGCACAAGCAACTGCACCAAAGACAAAAGCAGGTATGGTTAATGCCATGTATAACAAAATGTCTAAGATGAAAAAAGAAGAGCTAACAGCAGCATATATGAAGATGCATGCTGAAAGCGTAGAGACAGATGATGCAGAAGTTGTATCTGAATCTCACTTTGACGAAGATTTGGATGCATTGGTTGCTGATGAAGCAACTCTTTCTGAAGGATTCAAAGGTAAAGCTGC
>OCVQ010001659.1_pt1 | contig 16331 bp, 18 predicted proteins | sample 1539061 | NCBI WGS metagenome assembly OCVQ01 (sample SAMEA3355526, study PRJEB22509) | marine metagenome | biome: marine; feature: river plume; material: water | place: USA | collected 2010-08-08 | depth 0.5 m | reverse complement strand
AAATTCAATTAACCACAGGGGAATCTCAACCAACAAATTACGATAAAGAAAATAAAAAAAGTTTAGGTACAGGAGAACTTGCAAACTTAAGAGGACAAACAATTACAAGAATACTAACAGATTTTTTTAACGGATTGATTCAAAAAGGAGAGTTACCTTCAATGCCAAAAATCCCACAGTTTAAAACCCAAATAGGAAAAACCCCAAAAGGATTAAACCCAAATGACCCAAAATATCAAGCGGAACAATTTATCCGTTTTTCTGTGGTTGCATCTGGTGAAGTAACAACGGAATGTTTAGTTGGTTTGAAAATACAATTTGTTTATATTGAAAAGGGAGACGAACGAATACCATGTAGAGGTGGCCACAGTTGTGATAAGGCGGTTTTTGATGTTTATTTAAATAAGACAAAAGTAGGGACCGCTAATTTAAATAATGATGGTTGTGAAGGACAGGGATGTAATAGAAAGTCAATTATTGAAGTTAGTCCCGAAATGGTTACCCAACTTGTTAATAGTCCTGAATTCGAAAAGAAAAAACAATTAGTATTATGGTATTCTTGTTTAGTTGACTATTGTCATGCGGAAGTACCTGAAATTTACATATATGACAAAAATAATAAACAAATATTCCCTAACACTAACTTCCCATCACCTTGTGTTGCAACAGGGGCTAAAAAGGGGGACAAAGGACCATGGTCTTTAATGGTCTTAGATGGATGTGGAGTACCAATTAAAATGTCAGTAGAAGCGTCAAACGCAGAAATGAGAGCAATACAGGATGAAATTGCTGCCGATGAAATTGCCAAAGTACAAAAGAAAAAAGATGTGGAGGCTAAAGCTGCCGCAGAACAGGAGGCTCTACAAAAACAATACTTAAATTTCGCACAAACACAAGGTTTTGATTTTGTTAAAGGTAAGAATAATACTAACGTTTTTTCGTTACCTGGTATTTTCCAAATTTTGGAGCAAAGAGAAGAGGGTGATTCCTACGTTGTAGATTTTAAAAACATATCTAAAAGTCCGTATGTTATAAAATTTGTTAATGACCCAATTAAAAATGAGTTAGACAAATCCCCTGTACCAACAGGATTTGAGTTTAACCGATTCCCTGTACCACCAGGATTTGAGTTTAAATTAAAATTCCCCTTTAAAAATTTTGAATATTCAAAAAATAAGGCAAAATTTATGAAGAAAAACTATTGGGCGGTTCCAATTGATGCTGAACAAAATTATTTTTATCTACCTTTTTACGCTGAGGATGAGAATGGGGTCCAAGTAAAAGGTACACAAGGAGCAGTTCTAAAACTTATTACTCAATAATTATTTGAACACTGTAGTATCTAGTACGGGTACAAATACAGTGTCTCTTTTTGTCCAATCTCTATTATTAAATTCTTTAGAATATTTTTTCAAAGATTTTTTAGAATACCATTTTACGTAAGGTTGTTTTGGCATTTTTACAACACCATTTCTTGTTGATGAACAAGAACAAATTAAAAAAATTATTCCAATAAGATATATTGTTTTGGTCATAGTACTTGTATTTTGTACAAAGATAATACATTTTTTGTTTTCATCAAAAAAAATTTTACTATATTTATTATTAGATTTTAAGTTATCAGTCCCCAGCCATAACAAGCTGTAGAGTATTCACGGACACAAAGGTATTGGTAACGTAGTCATTAAACTATTGTAAAATTTAACAACATGAATTACGCAACACAAGTGGGCAAACCGACTGCTCACATCACAAAGAAAAAGTCACGTCTTAAGGTCTATAACGGCCACTCAGTCTTTTTAAATGATAAAGACAATTTCGAATTCGAAATCCATAATCCAAAACAAAAATCGGTTCTCGTTAAAATCAAATTGAATGGTGAATACATTTCCACAAGTGGAGTTGTATTAAGACCAGGTCAAAGGGTGTTTTTAGAACGTTTCCTTGACTCTAACAACAAGTTTGAGTTCAGTACCTATGAAGTTAACAACACGTCTGAAAACAGGTCTGCAATCGATTTAAATGGTGACGTTAGAATTGAGTTCTACGATGAACAAGAATCTGCTAGAAATAACTTCTTACATCTGAATAGTCAAACTGTTTATGGTACGGGTATCAATAACACTCCATACCCATACTATGGAACAACATTAAGTACAACAGGAGGAGTTGGGTATTCAACCACAACATCAACATATAACGCATCGAACTCAACTTTTACAAGTTCTGTTAATTCAGTGGATTTGAACATACCTAGTAGCAAAAAATCAATTGAAACTGGTAGAGTTGAAAAGGGTGATACGTCTAAACAAAGTTTCACTAATTCATATCAAGACTTTAAGTATAATACTTGTCATGAAATTGCGTTTAAAATCCTACCATTAAGTACTAAAAACAAAACCACAGAAGACATTAGACAATATTGTACTGAATGTGGAACCAAGACAAAAACAAACTTTAAGTTCTGTCCGTCTTGTGGAAATAAGTTATAAATGAAAAAGGGTCCCGTGAGACCCTTTTTTTATGTTCAGTGGTATTTATAGTAAGATATGAGAAGTAATAGAAAACAAATTAACGAAGCCACAGGTTCAGGAAGTTCAGGTCATTATAAAGTCCCTATTGTTCTTGCACCACAAGATTGGACTGAAGACCAACTCGGACCTTTTAATATTCCTGTTTACGATTACGATAATGCCGAATTAGCTTATGAAGAGGCTGATGGTGATTTTAAAGAAACTCCTGAAATGAGAAAAAAGATTGAAGATAGAACAGATAAGTTATCTCGTATTGATACATATCTTAAGAAATTTTATACAGGTCAAAACGATGAAGAAGGGTCTGCAATAAACCCAACAATGAGTGGAGACCCATTAAAAGAGTCTTTCTTAAATGAGGACTTAGCTGTTTGGTTTGGTAAAAAGAAAGCCCCAAAAGGTAGTTCACAACCAAAAGGACCATGGGTTAATATTTGTCGTAAAAAAGAAGGTGGAGGACATCCTCCGTGTGGTAGACCTGAAGCAAGTGATAAAGGATATCCTAAATGTCGAGCTGCTGGTGTTGCAAGTAAAATGACAGATTCTCAAAAAAGGTCTGCGTGTCAACAAAAAAGAAAAGCTGAAAAAACACATTCAAAATCAGGTACAGGGAACAAACCTAAAATGGTTTCGTACAAACCAAAAAACGAGGGGATACGAGACCTAATAAAAAAAGTTCTCAGAGAGAACTTTAATTAATCTAAATTATCTAATTTATCTAATATTTTAAGTAGCGAGTGTTGAATCTGACTTTGCATTTCAGTTTCAAGTTCTTCTCTTACTGATTCAACTTTATTATCAAACATAGATTGTAATCTTTTTGATAAGTCTTCATTGATATCAATATCATAGTTGTAAATGTGATTTGTAATATTCAATCTTAAATCTGACAATAAAATAAAAATACCTAACTTTTCATTTTTAATGTATCTCTTAAGTGACAAAGGTGCAATTAAAAATGTGGAACCAGGATGATTAACTAATTTTCTAAAAATTGCTGAAGATTTTATTTCGTTGTTAGTGTAAGTTGACCGATTACGAACGAACATTCTTTGATATCGAATGTAGATACGTAACCCAAATCTTTTGAATACATGTCTGAAGAATTTTATCATTTTGTCTTTGATGTGTTTAACTTGACAAATATAACACTTTTTTTTAAATCAGAAACAATAGAATAAAAAAAAGAGAAGTAATCTTCTCTTTTATATTTTTAACAATATGCACCTGAACATTGTCTTTTACCGTCCAGTCCTTTGATTTTTCCTTTACAAACTTGAACAGCATATCCGTTAGCGTATGCACTTGGGTAGACTTTAAATTTTGATTTAGCGGCTGACTTACCTCTTGCACAAAGAGGAGTTCCTGTTTTTTTCTTACCCTCATTCATATCTTCATAATCAGTGTCTTCCTCTGACATTTTATTTTTAAAGAAATCAAATACTTGGTCGATGTTAGTTTTTGCCTCAGATATGTGGTCATCTGCCCAGTCATGACCATTTTGAATTATCTCATCAATTTGGTTTGGGTCCATTTCCAACATCATCTCACATTGTCTTTTTATTTGTGTTAAGTTACTAAAGAACATATAATTTGTTTGCTCTTGTTCGTTAAGAACTTTTCTTACAAGACGGTTTACGTCACTTTCGGTTAATTTTACTAATCTATTCATTATTTTTTATTTACGATATTAAACGTTAATTGTTTTTTATAGGTGTCTTTTTCACCTGAAGTGTTAACTTGAATGTCAACATAATATTGGTTAGGTAATTTATCTCTCATGTCGAACATAAAGTAATATTCATTAGGAGTCCTATTAATTGGAGTCCAATCTTGTACTTGTACTTCAGTAGTTCCTTCTTTAACATATACTCTATAGAATGATGAAACATCTAATAACATTTGTTGACCTGTGTAAGCCTTCTTAATAGTGACTCCAACTTTTCTAATGTCCGAATTTAAAATTTGTTCATTTTGTAATATACCGTAGAAATCAAATCCAAATTTTTGAGGTTCTTTAGATAAAGTTCCAATCTGAATTCCTGCATTGTATTCTTGAAGTACAAATTGATTAGTTACATTTTGAATTGATTGTCCATTAATTGTTAGACCTGACCATACATCGTAGTATTGACATGGAGTAGCTCCTGTAAAACCATTAGGTACAATGACTTCATAAACTCCTTTTGTTCTTAAACAAGTAGTTAATGCTCCCATACCAATAACTGCGTCACCGTTTCGGTCCTCAATCCTAACTGTTGGATTGTTATCTAAATTTACAAAATCTCCATTCTGATAAATGTATAAATACAATTTGTTAGTTTGACTCTTTAAAAATTGATTTCTATCGTCTTGAATTAAGTCGTTGTAGTTTGTTAACAAATAAGGTTGGTAGAAAGTTTGAGTGTGTCTTGAAAAGAATGCAACACTGTAACTATCAGTAAGACCTGTGATGTTTTCAATTTGAGGAAGGTACGCAAGTCCCCAACCAGTAACACCTGTAATGGACCCGTTTAAGATACCATTAACTTCATTTGACATATCCATATCAACGTCTTCATTACCTAACTCAAAATGTTGTCTTGCAACGATTGTAAGTCCTGAATAGTTTACGGTACCGTTATTAGTATTACTGTAAACTCCTGGCTCAGACCAATCATTAATTGTAGTGGTTTTATACCAGTTTGATGGTCTTGTTGAGAATGCTCTACTATCAACATATGTTAATGGAGACATTCCTCCTTGGGCACTGTTCTTTGCTAAATTAAAATCACTATAATCGTATCCAACACCTTCATCCCATTCTTGAGGGTTTCCTGTATCACCTGATACACTAGGTATTCTAAATAGAATTAAATCAAATGACGTAGCTCTTCTTCTTTGATTAGACATTACTGTGTTAAGTAATTCATTATCAAAAGAAGACGTGTTGGTCATCTTTAATGTATGGGTCATTCCTGTCGTACATCCTGTTGAGATAGTACCTGAGGCGACGTTCTGTTCTAACAAAGATAAATCTAAGTTGAATAGTAATCTTGAGTATCCGAAGTTAGGTACAACCAAATCCGAAGCACCAAAGTTCAACTCAATAACAGGGTTTCTCCCTGTATTAACAAATGAGTTTGATACGATGGTATTATTTTTATCTATGTAAGACCTTAAAATTGACATTTATCTTTTTATTATAAATATCAATTAAGTCGAATATTACTATTAAGGATTTTGTTAACCGCGTTATTTAGTTCTGTTAGTATTTTACTGGTAGATGAACCGTCCTGAGTTTTAGGTACAGGAGGTAGTCCAGGATACGCGTGAGTGTGTGTTACAAGGAACCTAACAATCATTTCAATCAATTCTAATAACTCTTCACCTCTTACCAAACTTGATGTGTTTGGGACGATATCATCCGCAAATTTTTCAGATGAAATACCATAAAGGGTGTCGTCAAAATTAATTTTTTGTTTACCAGGAATCTGAGAGTTATGTGATAGTAAGAATAATTTATCACTACCTAATGCTCCGTATGTTGATTCCGAGTTAATATATTTTGATTGAGGTACAACTTTCTTAACAGGAGTTTTAGGTATTCCGACTTTATCCTTGGCGTAAATTAAACCATAACCACCTTTTAACGCTGCGTTAAGTTTAATTCCACGATATATGTCGGCAATATTTTTAACTTCAGTATTACTTGCACCACTACCTGAATTAGTTGAAGGGTCAAGTTTAGAATACATTAAACTATTTGGTCTATAAAATATTGGAAATTTAGTACTATTATTATTGTCAGGAAATAATTGAGTTCCAGTGACTGTAACGTTTGTACTATTACATGTTTTAATAAATCCATTAATAAATCTAATAACCTCATTAAGATTTAATAATGAAAAATTTTCAGTTGCCACTAATTTTTTAAGGTTTTCAGATATGTCACTTGTAACTGTTAAATTCTTAGAGTTTGTTGATGAGTCAGGTTTAAGTTGGTACAAATAAACTGCTCCTGAAAATTTCCCTTGAGTGTTTTCGGGATTTGTAACAACCCATTCAATAAGATATTTGGTTAGTAAGACATCTTCCTTTAACTCAAAATAAACCTTAGGTTCTAAAGATTGTTTTGTTGTTTGAAACTTAGTTAATTGTAAGAAAGACCTTTGAGGATTACCTACAGGGATTTCATTAGGCTTTAAATACTGTCCTTTAAATTTACCCGCTCTTAATAAAATTTCATCTTGTTTAACAACAAGGTCTGCACTACCTCTACCTAATATGGCATTGTCCCCTGGTTGTGGAAATACCCCAGCATGAATTCCTCTATCTGTAAATGAACCGTCTTGATTCTTTAAAGGTTTTGGGTTTTGAATTTGCATACCCGTTCCTGTGAATTTATTACCACCGTAATAATATTCTTTAAACGTTGCAGTTGGAGTTGAAAATGTATTTTGAACGTAATATTGGTTTTGATACCTGAAATCTTTATTCGTGTACAATACTTGTATTAGTTCATCTACTTTTGGTACTGAATAAACAAAATAAGGTAACAACGGATTAAAAACAAATGGGTCTCTTGAAGTCCAAATATCTTTCTCTTCATTCCATGGCGGGTCTGAGATACTCTTTAGAATATCGTCATAGTTGTCTATCAACCTAACTCCCCTGATTCTTCCTAACATCATCGGGTCTTCGACATTTAAAACCTGACATTGAAAAAATATTGAATTATTTTCCATTGTTTCTTTCTTGATACGTGTTTAATACGTTATTATATAACTCTTCAATTTTATCTAAATAAATTGTTGAGTTTATTATTGATTGTTTTGTTGTCTCAAAATCTGAGGATAATAAGTCCATAAACTCAACTAACTTGGTGTTAGGTAAATCTTTTAGATTTTTCTGTTCAGCAACAATATTTTGAAATTCTTCGTTTTTCATATTATATAAATTTACCTGTTACAGGACCCCCCAATCCAATACCCTCTATTTTACCGTCTTCGGCAATGTTGGTTGAAATTCCTTTATTTGATGCCATATTAAATTGTAACATAAGGTTTGGAGAACCGTCAGGTAATCCTCCCGTCGGAATCCCTAAAGCTTGAAGAGCTTCAATTGCACCAACAGTCATTTTTTCAGGAGAAATTCCTGGTAATAAACCTGACAACGCTAATAACCCTAAAGGTATTTCTCTTTTAAGTCCTAAACTTTGACCAACTAAATTAAGTAATAATAAAATATTATCTAATAAACTTTTACATTTTCTATAATCACTTATCAATTGAGAAACTACTAACGCGATTTGGATTAATCTTAGAATCATTGCGTATTTTTTTGCAATTCTAGATTTAACTGCATCTTGAATAATACTAGATATTAAATTAATAATATCCCTTTTCAAAATTTCAAACAACACTTCTAAAAATTCAGCATTAATTCTCGAAATAACTTGAACTGAAAATGTTTTAAATGTTTTTAAGAATTCTGTTCCGTTTGTTACAACATTACTTGCAGACGCTCCGATATCAGAACCAGCATTCCCAACCGTAGTATTAACGTTTGATGTTGCGGTGTTTGCACTTGTTACGGCTTGATTATATGTGTAAGTGGCTCCTGATTGTACTACTGACAATAAAGTGTACAACGGTAATAAAACTTTTGGACTTAAAACACTTGATGCGACGGCTAATGGAATTTTCTTAATAACATTAGTGTCTATTGCAACTGCTACATTAAAATTGTTTGGAATGGACACACTCCAATCAGGATTTTGTGAGATAGAATCAATAATGGCTTCTAATGCAGCGACTTGGTCACTAATTGTTTGACCTGAAATATTATCTCTTAAATCAACTAATTGTTCAATTAATGAGTCGGCATCTACAGGTAATTTAACGTTATCACAATCCTCAAATTCCATCACACCGTTTTGGATGTTTGAGACAGCAACCTCAATGTTTCTTAAATCAATCTCAGTTAATTCAAAAAAACTATCGTCAACACCATCAAGTTCCGCAACTTTTGCAACACCACTAACATCAATTTCTCTTCTTGAGTCAAAACACAATCCTAATATTCTTTGAACTAATAAATCAAATTTACTTTGTTCACTAAGTTGTCCAATACCAACTTGGGCTTTAAAACTAATCGCTCCCGATAAAATGTTAACAATGTTGGCTCCGATATCTACAGTGTCTACTAATTTAATAGTGCTATAATAATCATTGATAAATTCTCCAACATTATTTGAAAGGTTACCTGAACCATCTTCTCTATCAATTAAAATTACTCTATAGTAGTCACCTGTTACACCAAAACTATTTGTTTTTGAGTATTGAAGGTCAAATAAGTTTTGTCCTGATTCACCTAAATAATTCTTACCATTAATTTGACTAAAAGACCTATCAGTATTGTTTGACTCTGTTAACTGATACAATTGTTTGTTCATTGGAAACGACTCGTCTCCACCATAAGGTTTAAATATGGTGTCTGCCGACGGTTGTAGTTTTTCGTAAAAAATTTTACCAAAAGGAGTTTCAGGTTCAGTTTTTAAATTTGTAAAAATATCAATAGAACTAATTGGTATGTATATACCCTGTGCTTGCGGTAATAAAGGTAATGGTTGACTAGCTAAATCTGCTGCTGAAACACCTTTATAGGTTTGTTCAATAGAACATCCTAAAGCTTTAATAGTTTCTGATTTAACAATTGCAGCAAGTTTTGGTTCTATTTTTGCTGCGGCTTGTAACAGTACCTTTCTAAGATAACGAGAAGTTGCTGACCCATTACCTTGAGTTTCTCCTAAGAACCCTAATAATTGGTCCATTGAATTTGGAGGGTTCTTTAAATAGCGTTTTTGATAGTCTTTAACTTTATCTAACTGTGAAGTAATTTGAGAAGTTGCTTTAGACGCACTATTACCAGCGCTGGACTTTAATTCTCTTGCACTTTGAGAAACATCATTATAAGTCTTATACGATTTAATCTTACTTTGGATGGAATCCGCCGATGATTGTATATCTAATGATTGCATATCTTATTTCATTTTATATGCCTCCATATCATCGGAAACATCTTTTTCTATAAGATTCTGTATTAAGTCATCATCTAAATCTGCAAGTGAGAATGATTCAGTATTATTATTAGTTTTTTCCCAAATACCTGATTGTAGTTTTGATAAACTAATTTTCTTCTCAACACAGTCGTTCACAATTTTTTGTTGTTTCTCAATTACAGGACCAATAGTCGTCATGTCAGCAGGGTCTTTCAACATTGCTAACATTTTATTTTGTATTCTAATTGCAGTCTGTCTTTGCTCTACAAGTTCATTGTAAATCTCTTGCATTAAAGACAGTATTGAATCTTTAGTAAAATTTATCTCTTTTCTCTGTGGTCTTGGCATACCTATAAATACTTTTTTATTAGTTTTTCATTTTGATTTGAATAACTGTGTATAATTTTTTAAATCTTTTAATTGAACTTCTAATTTCTTTAGTACTTAAATTAGTCATTTCTCTAAGCGACAACAGAATAACATTTTTATTAAATTTGTTATTATCAGCCCCTGAGAATATACTTTCATAGTTGTCAAATAAATCAATAAGTGCGTAACCTAATTTTTTTTCATTATCGTTTAAATTCTCATTATCGATAAATTCTTTTAACTCTTTTAAATATTCATTAATAATTACGTCAGTTTCAATGACATCATCATCAATTCTATAACTCATATCAGGTCTCTCTTCTAAACTAGAAGAAATGTCCTCGTATGATATTTTTCTATTTGTCTCTTTTTGGTCCTTAATGATTTGACCCATTAAATAATTTTTACAAATAGTACCAAAATAAGAATAAGCCTTCTTATTCTTGTCTGGTTTGAACTTGTCAACCTTCGTCATTAAAAACGAGTGAGTATCGGTATGAATTTCTATAAAATCCATGTCCTTACGATATAATTTATATCGTCGTATGATAGATGAAATCATCTTATCAAGAGGTCCTCTTAAAAATTCATTATATATTTTATTTTTTTCGTATGACGTTTCGGCAATTAAAAAGTTTCTAACCGCCTCTTCCTCTCTTACATCAAAATAATTTAAATTAACAGCCTTTCTTCCTCTTTTTTTAGATAAAATATCTTCTGTCGTTGCAGATAAAATTTCTTGCATTTAGACATTTTCAGATTGATATTTTATGACTCTGTCGTCGGTGAAGAAATATTCTTTTTTTGCGGTTTGAATCCAAAATTTAACTTCATCTTCAATCATTTTGTCCTCACCATGTTTGTAATTCCAAAAAATTGAACCCTCTCTAAGATTAACGTGTTTGTAACCAAGTCTTGGGATAGTCATAATTTGAACTGAATTATATGTAAGTCTTAATAATAATTCATATATGAATGTTAATTTGATTGACGGTTTAAATCCGCCAAAGTCCTCAATAATTTCTTTCTTAAACACCGAACCTGCGGTTTGGAAGTTTTGATAATCTTGTAATGTTTCATTAGTTAAGAAACCCATTTCTTGTGTGAAATTAGCCGCAAATGTTGCTTCATTAGTAAAACCTGCAAAGACTCCTTTCTCATCTGTTTCAACTACTACAGGTAAAAACATTTGAATTTCAGGGTATGCGTCAATATACTTCTCAACATTTTTAAACCAAATTGATGCATATTCGTCATCAAATTCAAAAAGTGAAATCCAAGTTCCTTTTGCGTTTTTAATTCCGTAATTTACTTGTTCTGCGTAATTAGGTGTTTTATCCCATGGTAATTTAGTTACTGTAAGATTTCCAAAATCATAATTATTTAAAATAGTAACTAATGATTCTTCATTGGTGTGAACAATAACTAATTCCTCAAATTCAATTTTTTGATTTTTAAGAGATGTTATTGCTTTTTCAAAATAATCTTCAAAATCTTTTGTTTTTGATGATTTAATTGGTAGTATAACTGATAGTGATAATTTATTGCTCATATTATTCTTCTGTTTTTGAAATTTGTTGTTCGAATGAATCAGCTCTTGAATTCAAGTAACCACCAAATAAAGTAACTACTGTTGATTCGAATTTGTGTTTATCTGAAAATTGGTTTACAGTTTTTTTCATTTCTTCATAAATTGCTGGGTTAATATTATCCTCCAACCAATTTTGTACAAAGTCAGCAATTACGTCGGCAAATAATGTTTTGTCGGTAATCCATATACCATTCTCTTCAGTCATCCAATCAGGTGCCAAGTTAGGAACTTTACCAATTACTGGTACGTTACTTTTCATAGACTCCAATGGGAATGTTCCAAATCCACTATGGTCATCAATCCAAGCTGTAAGGAAACAATCACTTACAGAGTTTGCAAATTCTTTCTCTGACAGTCCTCTTAAATCTCTAAAGGTAAACCATCTGTATTGTGGGAATTTTAAGTAAAAAGTTTTAATGATGTTAATCGCATCACTTTGCTCTTTAGTGTGAATACCAATGATTGGCATTGATGGAGTTGTTTTAGGTTTGAAGGTATCGGTAATGTAAGGTTCAAGGATGTCAAAAGACGCTTGTCTCATTACTCTTTCTACGTATTCTTTTTGTTTGTTTGAAGTTGTAATACATTTCATGAATCCAAATTGATTCCATGATTGACCTGGCTGTAATGTCTCCAACATGTGAGCGTACTGTTGTGTCAATACTATTTTTGCACATGGTAATTGTTTTACTTGGTCCATAATGTAACCAAAAACTTCAGGTATTACCAAGAAATCTTCAGGTGAAATTTCTAAATTTTGACCTTCGATTGCCTTGTGAGGTAATTCCATATACTCTTCACTTAACCAAGCAACCACTCCTGAGTAGTCTGCTTTTTCGTGAAGAATGATTGGGTTAAACCCATTGTCTTTTAGTGTTTTTGCCATTTGATAAATGAGTCTAACAGAAGCCTTAGCATTTCCTTTAGTATCTTGTACTAAGAAGTAAATTCTAGCTTGTTTGTCCCTCAATGTCTGAATGGATTGTTTTACTTTTGAGTGTAGCTCGTTTTCCATATTAATAATGATTGATTAATTTTTTGTTTAAAAGACTGTTGAATGCGATTCTAAATGGAATACTTGTATTAGCACTACTTTTCATTCCTAATTTTTCGTCAACAATGTCTTGTTCGGTTAATACTGTCTCTAATAACATCTTAATCATTTCAAATTTAATGATGTTAATTTTCATTTCAGTTGTACCTGATGTAGGTTCTGTTGAAGTGTCATCCGACATATCAAGGTATTTTTCAATTACATCTAAATCAATGTAATAATTTTCGCCTAATACATTTATCATACTATTTCGTCTATTTTTGTTTTGAACTCCTTGATGCTTGATATCGAGTGCTCGGTTTTTATATCTGAATTATAAACCGTGTCAAATTTAATGACCGTTTTATTCTCAGGATGATTTAATAATAGTTTAGGATTCGCGGTAAGTAAAATGTCTACTGAATCCCATAGTGAATTAATCGTACTTTCACTATAAAATTTTACCGATTCCACTAAACACCCAAACTTAGAAATAAAAAACAAGGAAGCGGGTTTTGATTTTCCTATTTCATCTGAGACAATTAAAATATCGTGATTATCTCTCATGTCTAAATAAAATTCGTTGAAATCCATCATTCCTGAAATTTCAACTGAACCTGCGTGACCAAAAATTTCCATAGTATGTTCTTTATATAAAAAATCATACAACTCATCTTTATCTTTAAATTTAAGATGGTCTGAAATGTTTAAACTTGTTAAATCACTAATTACTTCATATTCAAACTCTTCATCTTCGTTAAGTGTGTTTTCAATATACCATTTCTCATATTCTTGTTGAATTTTTTTGAGAGTGTCTCGAAGTACTCCATTTAACTCAATTCCTATTTTCATTCTTCGTATCTTTTTAAAATTTTTGAAATTAAAGGATTTCTAACAATATCTTCAGGGTTAAATTCAAATACCCCAATATCATCCATTTTTTGAAACTTTTGTAGTGAGTCCCACAAACCTGTTTGTGTTTTATCTTTGTGTCTGTCAAATTGCTCTAAATCTCCTGATATGAAAAATTTAGAATTAAACCCAATTCTTGTTAAGAGAAGTTTCATTTGACTTGGTGTTGAATTTTGAGCTTCCTCAAAAATTAATATTGAGTTATCAATATTCATACCTCTCATATATGCCAACGCAAATACCTCAATCGCCTCAATTTCTTTTAATTTTTCTCTAGACTCCTTACCTATAATTTTATTTAATAAGTAATATGACGGGAAAATGTAAGGGTCTAATTTTTCTTCAACACCTCCAGGTAAACTACCTAATTTTTCTTCTGCTTCAACTGCTGGTCTTACAATAATAATTTTTTCATAAGGAGTAGTTGGGTCCACTAATAAGTCTACAGCCGCTTTCATTGCGATGTAACTCTTACCAACACCTGCAGGTCCTGAACATATTGTGATTTGATTTGTTGTTAGTTTATTGTAATATTCCCGTTGACTGTCCGATAAAAATTTTTCTTTAGTCTTTTTAGAAACGATTGAACAAATTAATTCTTTTTTCGTTCTTCTTACCACTCCTTCTCCTGTTGGAGTTGGGAATGGTTTTGCTTTGGTGCCTCTTGCCATTATATGTTATTTGATTTTATGTCTATCGGAACTTTGAGGTTCTCTTCTGTAGACTGTTTTACCATTGTCAGGACTTTCGTAAATCCATGGAGTATTTTTTTCTTTGTCGTCAACTTGTGACTTAATCCAATTATACGTCTTTTTTAAACCAATAGATAGAGGTTGACTAACTTCCCAACCAACTTTTTCTTTATAAAGTTTGTTATCTGAATTTCTTCCTTGAACACCTAATGGACATTTAAAACCATATTTATCAATAAATTCTTGACCTTCAATATTTTTAATTTCTATATCTTTATCTGAAATTGCAATCGCCATTCCTGCCAATTGATTAATTGTGACCATTTCTTCACTACCAATATTAACAGGACCGACAAAGTCGCTCTTCATTAATCTTAATACCGCTTCAACGCATTCGTCAACGTATAAGAATGAACGAGTTTGCATTCCACTACCCCAAACTTCAATAACGTCTCCGTCTTTAGATTCAGCAGCTTTTCTACACATTGCTGCTGGAGATTTTTCTCTACCACCTGTCCATGTACCTTGAGGTCCAAAGATGTTGTGGAATCTTGCGACTCTAACATTTAAACCGTAGTTTCTACTAAATGCCAAGTATAATCTTTCTGAGAATAGTTTTTCCCATCCATATTCAGAATCAGGATTAGCAGGGTATGCCGATGATTCCTCACAGTTTGGATTTTCAGGGTCTAACTGATTATGTTCAGGATACATACATGCTGATGATGAGTAAAATACTTTACCCACTTTTTTCTTAACACATTCTTTTACTACGTTAAGATTGATTGTTGCTGAGTTGTACATAACATCCGCATCGTGTTCACCTGTAAAGATATACAAAGCTCCACCCATATCGGCAGCAAGTTGGTAAACTTCATCAACTCCTTCTTCAATTACAAGTTCTACAACTTTAGGGTCTGTTAAATCCCCTAAAATAAATTCATGACAAAACTCATCTTGAAAGAAATATTCATGTTTCTTGATATCACATACTCGTACGTGATTTCCCTCTTCTTTTAATCTTTTGGCAAGGTGTCCACCTATGAACCCTCCTCCGCCTAATACTACTATTTTTTTCATTGTTTAATTTTAATTCATTTTATATTCTAAGTATAGGTCATTCCCTTGAAAAATAACCTTCTTATCTTGACATTTATTAGGACTACCAACAAACCATCCTACGTTAGTAGGGACCTCAATTTTATTTAAATAGACAATTTCCTTACCACAACATATTTTTAAAGTTAATGGTAATGGTTCGTTAGTTACATTATTAAAATGTACTTCGTCTTTGGTGATATTCGTAATTTTTATTTTTCTTTTGGAGAAGTCATTATATCTAATGTATTGTAAGTCTATTGGTATTTTTCTTACAGATATATTTTCACTATCTAAGTAGTTTTTTAGATTAACTTCATTTTGTGTCGTGTAAGACTCTTCGTCGTTTTCGGACATCCAATAAATTATACGATTCATATAGACCTCCATTAAATCTCTTGGTCCCACGGCAAACCTGTCATTGTATCCACCAAAACTATCGTGTAATGGAGCTAATATTTCGTTATCAGAAAGTTTCCAATCAAATATATTTTTGATTTCTAAATCAGGTCTTAACCTAACAACATAATCAAACGTCATGTTGTTATTAATTTCATACTCTTTAACTAAGTTAAAAACGGATTGAAATTGTTTTAATTGATAGTAAATTAATTTTGGGTCAGTTTCACTATCTAAATTAAAATCTTTGTATTTGTATTTTAATTTTTGGTAAGTTAAATCGGGGAGAATGGAATCCTCCTCGATTTTAATTACCGTTGAAATATTGAAAAAATCTGTTGGTATGTTGATAGGTTTGTTTTCTTCTTTGGCAAAAGAGGTAAAAAATTTTAGTTCATAGTTTGAACTTGTTAAAATCAAATTGGTAAAAATTGACGGTAAACATTTGTCAAAACTCCTAAACTGCCCTGAAATACAAACAGCAACTTTTTTCATTAGTTAAAATATTTTTGATAGATGTCAAAATATTGAACTGCCTTTTCAGGGAGTATGTTTCTATAATCCGACAAATTTTCCAATAAGTTTAAAGTACCTCTATAACCTATTACTTCATTCTCCAAGTTTCTAACCAAGTCTTGAGGGTTTCTTGCTTGATATACCG
>OCVQ010001651.1_pt1 | contig 16412 bp, 35 predicted proteins | sample 1539061 | NCBI WGS metagenome assembly OCVQ01 (sample SAMEA3355526, study PRJEB22509) | marine metagenome | biome: marine; feature: river plume; material: water | place: USA | collected 2010-08-08 | depth 0.5 m | reverse complement strand
TGTTATCGTTCTCTAAGGTTTCGATGGTTACATTAAGTACACCTCTCAGATAACCAATGATCCAATCTTTACTATCACCATTCTTGCACATTGCTTCTACTTCGGTGATTTGGTTCTTCAACATCCCAGCTAAAATTGTCTTGTTACTTTTGTTCATGTGTTAACGTTTTTTAATTATGACTAAATATAACATCAGGGTCGGGCAAGGCCAAACAGAAGGTATTAATGGTTCAGTTTATAATAAAATAACCATCCACAGTCATCATCATACATGTCTACTCTTTCTGTAATACAATCACCTAACTGATCAAGTGTCTCGTCTGATAAATGTTTCCAATAACCCACTCTTAGGTAACGATCACTATCTCGGAACTGGATATCATTCTTATTATAACCATTTGCTACTAAGATGTTTTCTACTTCTGTTTCAAACTGTGTTTGAGGTGCTTCACTTTCTAATCTCATATTCATGTGTTTTTAATTATGGCTAAATATAACATCCCTCTCCCGCGAGGCCAAACAGATGGGCACCTAGGTGCCCAAAACTGCTCATAATTAAAAATAACACATACATACTATACTTTCTTCATAAACTTAATCACATCACATGCTTCATCAAAAACTGAATCATCATCTGTTTCAAACACATCATCAATAGCACTTTCTATTTCGCTATATAAAGTCCTCTCATCAAACTCAACTGATATGGTTTTGTTATAGTCTAATTCTAACTCAACCATGTCCTCAAAATCAATTCCAGCGTTATTAATTGATTCAACTGCTGCTGTTTTAAAGCGTTCTTGGATTGCTCGAGTGTATTCAATCAACGATTCCTTTGTGAACACAGCTGCCACTATACTTTCACCTCGTTCTAGTTCAACAATATCGTTTTGGGGTGTTAATTGTTTGATCATTTGATCTCGCATCCCTACTTGGTTGATGATCCATTCCATCATCTCACCATCCATTTCTACTTCTTTTAATACTGCTACAACTACGTTTGCAATGTTTTGATTTGTCATGTTTTTATATGTTTTAAATTTATATCTGAATATAACATCCTTTCCCTGTGAAGCCAAACCTTAGTTTAGAATGAATTTATTTTTCTTAATAAACGCTCTAGCTGCCTTTAGGGCTTGATTGCAGGTGTTTCTATGACCTACTAGTATCATCATATCAGCTACAATTTCATCTGCTTCATCAGGTGGGAGTGGTTGGTCCAACTCCATGCTGCACAGTTGAATTGCTTCATCTGCTTCCTGAATGCCTTCTTTTGCAAGTTCAATTACCTGCTTTGCTTCGATCATCATTATGATATTCATGTTCATGTTTTTTAATTATGACTAAATATAACATCAAGACCCTGTGAGGCCAAACAAGTGGTTACATCCACATATCATAAGCATACATTTCGCGGGTGTTATAATCTGAAGATATACATAAACCATCACCACAAATTTCTTGTAGTTCTTTAATCCCTACACTTGTGAAAACATAAGCAGCCCACTCATCATTTCTCTTGGCTACTACCCTACCAGTCAATCCAAGTGGATGATCCATATACACTGGTTTGAAGTTTTTTGATTTACGAATTGCTGAAACGTACTTGTGAAAAGAATTCATTGCCATGTTGTTATCGTTTTTTAATTATGACTAAATATAACATCCTCATCCCGGGAGGCCAAATAAGAGGTTAAAGTTGTTTTTTAAGACGCTTTAGCTTTGCTCTTAGTTTTTTCTTCTCCTCCCTCCTAACACGTGGTCCATGATCGTACGGGGTGAAACCTTCTGGGTATGCCCAAGCACTGATCCACTTTGTTTTATCGGTGGTGAGAAACTCAATTCGTTCCTCTATTGTCTTGATCTGTTTTTCTATTTCACTCATGTGCTTTTAATTATATCTGAATATAACATCTTCATCTTGGGAGGCCAAACAAGGGGTTAAACCCTTAAAAATCAAAATCAATACATCTTCCTAATAACATACCATACCCATCATGGCCTTCTATAAAACTTACACTATTCTTATTCAATATCTCTTTACACTTAACCCAATTTACTCTTCCATCATACCTATAAATCCTAAACCTATCTTTTTTATTTACATCACTCATCATCATTACCCTAACCCCATTACCACACTTACTAAACATCTCTCTTAATACTTCTAACTTTTTCATATTTTTATTATTTTTAATTATGGCTGAATATAACATCCCTACCCTGGGAAGCCAAACAGAGGGGGCCCATTTCTGGGCCCGATCCTCCTATAATTAAAACACACACATGACTATTCTTCATCGTCTGCATCAGGCAAACTATACTCAATCTGATTCAAACCAATTCTATATTTGATATATGATTCAGTATCACAATCTCTGTTCTTACTAAAATACACTTTACGACTATCACTTCCTTTAATTCGATCAATATGACACATTGCTTCAGTCATATGTTTTAAACGGTTACTACCTGCAAAATCTCCAGCTTTAGTAACTTGTTGAATATTAATAAATGATGTGTATCTCTTACCTTTATTCTCACCTTTTTTAACTCGGCTTTGAAGATTCAAAAACCATAATTCAGCAGCACTTTCAGTTGTACGATAAGTATCTTTATACATTTCAATCACTTCAGCAATACTATCAATTGCAATCACATCATAACCTTGATCAAAAACATATTCCAAAGTCTCACGAACTGACTCTGTGTAATTCTTCAAAAACAAAGTCGGTACTGTTTTGAAATGAGGCATTCGGCGGCAGTATTTGAAGTGACCAATTTCATCCATTTCACCTGATACAAACAATACTTTCTTACCTCTAGATGCTAATTTACTTAACATATCTAATACTACTGTACTCTTACCTGAACCTGGTCCTCCGCAAATAATCATATTCACAGCAGGCATCAAACCTTTCTGACTTGATAAAATTGAATCCATCAATGTCCCTGTACTCATAGGTCGGAAAACATTCTCGTTAAAGTTCAATTCTGAACCTTTAAAGATTTGAACTGATTTTGGATCAAATTCTACTACTTCTACTTGGTTCTTTTTTGGGCGACCTTTACCTCTTTTAATTACTAAATTGTTCATGTGTTAACGTTTTTTAATTATGACTAAATATAACATCAAAACCCTGTGAAGCCAAACCTACTTTTACTTAAGTAACATTTTTACTTCCTCCATGATCAAGTAGTAATTTTCTGGGGTTAAAACAGATTTATCATAACCATCTGCTATTTCATCCGGGTTAGCTATTAACCAAACTAGGTGTTCACCTATCTCAAAGAATCCCCAATCATCACTAATTCCCAAAAGTTGACCTGCTGTTGTTTTAAATTTATTCATGTGCTTTTAATTATGACTAAATATAACATCACTCTCCTGTGAAGCCAAACCTTAGTTTATAGACTTAAAATGATTAACAAACTGACTTGGTGTAAAATTTATTTCAAAACCACTACACCATCCTCTGATACCCTCTACACAGATATCTCCTTCTTCATGATCAACTAGTTCTACAATATCTCCTTGCATAACAATAACATTTAAGTTTTCATTGTCTTCAAGTCCCTTAATACATTCAAATTTAAATTTTGCCATTTTGTATGTGTTTTTTAATTATGACTAAATATAACATCACTTTCCCTGAAAGCCAAACAAGTGGTTAATCTTGTTCTGGTTCAATCAATTCTAGTTCTTCTACATATTCCATAAAGTCTTTTACATATTGTTCAAACTTATCAGGTTGTAGAAAAAGTATCTCTTTCAAGGTTCTTGTAATGATTTCTGGATCAATCTCAATTGCACCTTCTACATAGGCATTAATCAACTTTTCTTTTCTTTCAATTGTCATGTGTTACTTATTTTTAATTATATCTGAATATAACATCTCTCTCCTACAAAGCCAAACAAGAGGTTACTTTATAATAACCACTGTTTTTGTACTATCATCTTCATCATCATAATCAGTAACCTTATCCATCCTATGATATGAAGAATATCTAACTTGACCTTCATCAACATCCCTTATATTGCTTGCTACTTCACTACTCCAATAATCACCGTAGTTATAAGCAAATTTTACTTCCATGTTTGGGTCAAAACCCTCTAATGATTCCATTAATTCTTTTACTGTCATATGTTTCTAATTTATATCTGAATATAACATCTCTCTCCTGTGAAGCCAAACAAGGGGGTACAAAAGAGAAGCGGCGCCCGCTGGCACCGCTACCCCAAAACACATGGCAACTCGACCTTCAGAATTAGGCCGTCTGACGCTCAGAATTCTTCTGACGACGTCGGGTGATGTTGTACATTGCAGAAGCAACATCTTCATTTACTGAACGGTTTCCGTTCGCAATGTTTGTGATATGAGAGGTTGAATAACCTGTCATGTCTGCGATACGCTGGGTATCACCTGAACGCTTTCGAGCGTTGTAAAACGCCAATTTGGCGGTTGAATTTAAACGACGCATAACTATATAATTAAAAAATTAGTACCCGGGGCCGGACTCGAACCGGCACAACCATTTCTGGTCGAGGGATTTTAAGTCCCTTGCGTCTACCTATTTCGCCACCCGGGCATATTGTGGGCCTCGCACCCACTCGGGAGCATGTGTAACCTCCAATTAGGCCTCAGTTGGTGCGGTCTCCACCTTCTTGGTTGACGGGCGTCCCCGTTTCACCACGCCTCCGTTAGCGGCAGCGCGCGCTGCTTTCTCTGCGAGTCGTTGTTGGCGTTTGCTTGTTGCTACCACTGGGCGGCCTTTTGTTTTTGTTGTTTCTTCTTTTTGCATAACCTTTATTTTTTTATTTTTACTTATACTATTAATATAACATCCTTTTTTTGAGAAGCCAAACCTACTTTTGTTTTTCTTACCAATTCGCAATCCAAACTATTAGGGCAATAAACAGTGCTATTTTCAAAACCCAATAAAGTATTCGAACAATTTCATATTCTGATAGTAGCATTTTATCAAAAAAATCCACTACATATGCAAATGCGCATCCAATGAAAACAAAAATTGCAAATAAAATCCAAAACATGTGTTTATATTTTTTAATTATATCTAAATATAACATCACTTTCCCAGGAAGCCAAACAGGTTTTGTTTCCCCTACCGGATCTCCCTACCATTTTTTGTATATACTTATATATCTTATCGATAGAGAGGCTTGGCTTGAGCGGGGTGGGGGGGTTACCTACCACTTTATTTTACACACCCCATCCCCCTACCGTTTGTCACATATACTTATATCCTTATATCACTATATCCTTATATCCGTATTCTATGACCCACTTGACTTACTGTTGGTCACACTTGTTACCTTATCACCTCTTGTTTTCCCTACCGGTTTTACCTACCCCATCTACCTACTTGTTTTACCTACCTGTTCTCCCTTATCTATATACACTTGTTTTCCCTACTTGATCTTCCTACTATTGAGGAATTTCATTACACCCATTCCTCCTAACAGTGTTAGTAGAATAAATGCTATCACATAAGCGAAGTCTGGATATTGTTCTATTGTTGTTATCAGTCCCACTGTTGCAATTAGCACCGCTACGAAGAATACTGAATATGTTATTGCTGTTTTCATATTTCTGTTTTTGTTTCTATACACTTGTTCTCCCTACCCGTTTCACCTACTTGTTTCCCCTACCTGTTCTTCCTTAGTTTTTATTTTGGGTTAGAAAATTAGCTAGTTTAGTTAAGATAACAGCCATTGTCATTAATGTTAAAGCACTAGCCAATGGTAACCATAGTGGACTAGTTACCCACCACCAACTCCAATTTATTACTCCTGTTAATTTAAATGTTACAAACACTATAGACAATGTTATAATGACACTTGATCCTAGAGTTGATCTAGATATCTCATTTGTTTTTTTAATATTAGATTCCATTATATTTTTCTTATTTGACATTTGATTTGTTTTTTGAATTTTAATTTTCATCATATATACTTGTTTTTCCTACTAGTTTTCCCTACAAATGTACATCCAAGCATAGTCACTATATCTAATAGTTACTGCTAATTGGCCTTGATAATAGTCTTCAGCTATTGTCACAAATATCCAACATACAATGCCTCTTTTATCTGTTGCCTCCCACATTATGGTTTCATCTCTACGTCCCATTTCTTTTGTGATTTGGTACACTTGATGTTCTTCACTAAAGATGATTACTTCACCATTATTAAATTGAACCATTATATCTACGGGTGTTGGTTTTCTCACCCATTCAATTTCATCATTATATGATATTTTACCAAAGTGAAATTCATATGCCCTACCAAATAATGGTTCTTGAGCGAATGATACTAATGACGATAGTGTTATTAGTAGTGTTAAGATTAGTTTTTTCATTTATTATCTCCTTTGTTTGTTTCGTTCATTTCCATTTTTTCAGATGCTCTTGTTCTTGTTTAAGACTATCCATAAAATACTTGGATAGAATTGCCCGCTTATTATCACTAAGGGTATTGATCTCAGTCAAGGTCATTCCGGCAACTTTCATAAGTATTAAGATTTGCTCGCACCATTTTTCTTCTTCGGTCATTGCTCACCTCCTTTAATTCCTTTTACTAAGTCTTTTCCTAAAGTAATATAAGAATCGTCATCTATAATAATAAATGCAAGTAGTCCCAAAATACTAATTGCCAATAGTAGTAATACAATTGACCATAGTATAAATGCTAAAAAGCAAAGTATCTTACTCATTGCTCACCTCCTTTTGTTATCCTCTCCATATGTCCGGTTTGGTGGTTTACAAGGAACTCAATTGAGTCAACAACAACTATCGACAATGATGTGTTATTGAGCTGGTTGTAGTCTTTGAATTCAATCCTGTTGACTTGCTCTTGTGTTTGATACTTACCGCACCCACATAATACAACAAGTAAAATAAATGCTATCAGCTTACTCATTTTTTAGAAATTGAATTAAATACTTTCTCAAGTACACTCCAAATCAGGACCAACACCACACCTACTAGCGCTATTGGCCAAACCAATGAAGCAATAACTGCATGGGTCATATTAACTTCTTCTCCGGCTTCACATCTACTATTGTAAAGCGCATATGCTACAAATGTAGCGAAAAAACCTATAATGTAACTTGTAATCATACTTATAATATATTAATTATTTTTACTTATCCAAATTTTTTCGTAAATAATCTGGTATCATAGGGCAGGTTCTTAATTCCCATCCTTCACTACCATCATATTCCCATCGTTCCAACCATGCTCCATATGTTAACCATACTCTACCATACAAATGTTGTGTACCATAACCATTGTTATAGTTGAAGTCAAGGAGATTATAGAACCTATCTAATTCTTCTTTAGTATGATGAAGTGGGAGGTGAATTAACATATTTTCACCATCATATGGATCACCCTCATAAGTAATCTCAGCACATACTAAATAGAATCCTCGTTTTTTTGAGGTTTCTAAAATTGTTATTAATTCTTCTCTAGCGTTCATAGTTGAATCTATATTTGTTAAACCATCCATTAATGTTGAGTCCCAATCTGAGGTATTGTCATCGAAATGATCTTTGTCCTTATCTTTGTTCTGGTGCATCTAATTCTTCTTTTAACCGTCTTAAAAATGATTCCTCACCATCATCACCTGACAACAACCAATCAATGCGTTGGGCATATATAGCTGCTTTACGAAGCACATCTACACCTTCTTTAAATTTTTCAATCACCTCATCTGGGTATTTGTAGTGGTAAAGATCTTCAGGGTATTGTTCATACCAATCAGGTCTACGCCAATGTTCATCTTTAAGTTCTTCATCAGTTTTCTTACGACCATTGTTTTCAATGATTCTTTCAACACCATCAGCTATTTCAGTGATGTGCCATTGTTTGTAATCAAAATGTCCTCCACTCATAACCTTAATTTTAATTATACTTCATATGTTGTAAAAGGGTGATATTCAATGCAATACACTTTTACTTTATCTTTTACTACTGTAACTTCATCTCGAGTCACATTTTTCCAAGCATATGTAAAATACCCTTCATACTCATCAGGGAATTTACCTTCATATGGATTCCATCCCCAACATTCAGCTTCACCTTTATGTACACCATAATAATCATCTAAACCTACTCTAAGGTCTTCAAATGTAGATGCTGTCATGATAGGTTTGTATCCATTCAAATCCATAGCCACATATGTTACTTTAACTCTTGTCATAGGTCTCCTCTATTTATTTTATAATTATAACCTCTAGTGTCTAGAGCTCTATTAATTCTATCTACAAAATACCATTCTGGTTCTGTATCATGTACTTCAGGATATACTGATGATACTTGAGCAATTTGTTCTTTTATGAGTTGTTTTAACTCACCTTCAATAACAAATTTATCTCCAAAAATAGTGTGGTGGATGTTGAAGTAAGCTTTAGTACATGCTTCATTACCTTCGTCTGTGAACATTTCAAAATCTACTGCCATAACCTTTATTTGTTTTAATTATTTAACTAAATATAACATCACTCTCTTGGAGAGCCAAACTTATTTTTGTAGTCAGGACAGGACTCGAACCTGTATGATAGTAGGGTATGTACACTTCCCATTTGAAGGACTATCTTAAACGTCTACCAATTCCGCCACCTGACTATGTAATCAGAACAGGATTCGAACCTATATCCCCTAATTAAGCGTTAGGTGCTTTACCAGTTAAGCATATCTGACTAACCAAAACTACTTATGCCTTAGGCTATTCATAGTTTTGAAATGACCACTTAAGTGTGCTGTTCTGATGGTAAGCATCGTGGTACTTATCCTAACAATGCTAATGTTAAAATTACAATAGCGAATAATACAAATGCTTTAATTGGATCTTCAAGTTGCTTTACCATGTTTTTATGTTTTTTATTTATTGTCTAAATATAACATCAAAAACCTATGAGGCCAAACTTACTTTACCAATTCTTATCTTTTTATTTTCATATACTAAGTATTCTGGGGTGTTGTCTAAACAATCAATAAAGTAATAACGACCACCTGTTGCTTTACCTTTAGCATCAATTTCTTTCACAGCAGTATGTCCAACTACTTGTATCATTGTTTTTTTAACTTCTTGACATGCCTTCATTAGACTCCTAGGTCGAATCCAAATTGGTGTTTGGAATTCATCATCACCATAAGGATCACTATGTCCATACCCATTGTCTGCAAATTTAAATTTGTGGGGGCGGTAATGCCATAAGTCATTTATAAATTCAACTACATCTTGGTCGCCCCACCCATTACTTAATAGAAAATCAGGAGTAATACCAGCATGACTAAACACTAAATCATCATACCTGTAAGCCATTCTCAAATGGTGTTTATTTACTTCTAATGTTTGACCAATTTCTATATATAGGTTCTTTTGAAAACCACTATACCTATCATTATACGCCTCAGGCATATAATGGAAATCATGGTTACCAATTAATAATACTACTTTACATTGTGGGTTATCATGTTTCCACTGTATAATATTTTTGAAATTATCAATTTGGACTTTACCTGGGATATCAAAACTGTCAAAGTAGTCTCCTACAAATACAACAGTGTTGGGTTGTTCTGTTTCAACTATTTGTTTCCAGATGTCTCGTCCATGTATATCACCAATTGCAACTAGTTTCATGTTCTAAGTATAATAAAAAAAGGCCCGAAGGCCTAGTTTCTTTATAGAGCAGCTAGATAATTTTTAGTGTTCATAACCTTACCCCAATCTTTATCCTTAATAGCATTTTGTAACATATTTGTTACTTTATCATCTTTAAGTTTAATTGATGAGTAAAGTTTAGCACCTCCAACTAGTTTCCAATCTTTACGGTCAGCTGCTTTTTTTAGCATTCTTTCTAGATATTCTTTCTTTGAGACAACTTCACCTGATAATTCACCTGAAGTGTCATCTAGGTAGATATCTTCATCACCGCTTGGTTTTAATTTATTGATATCTTGACTACCATATGCTTTAAGAGCATTTTGAATCTCTTCTTTTATGATTTGTTGCAATTCTGATTTTTTCATTTTATAGCACTAGTATTAAAATTATAGCTGTTATTACTCCACCCTCAATTAAAGCTACTCTTCTCCAATTTCGTTTTCTATTATTTTCTCTATCCAATTTAATATTCGCTTGATCAAGTTGGATGTCTTTTTCCCTCAATTCAAGAGTACAATCACGTCTTAAATCTTTATGTTTCTCATCTAAACGAACATAACTATCTGATAGTTGAGAATAGTTAAGGCTAATTTTCTTAAGATACAATTGACAGTCATATGCCTGAAGAAACATACTGTCTAAGTTTTCTTTATAAATGTTCTTCCAATAGAAAGTCTCAATTACCTTCTCTTCTTGACTCCTGTTCAAGAAGATCCCAGTATCGAGTTGGTAAACTATCCTTGGCGCTGAAAATCTTTGCCCAAACACTGTCACGCTGAGGGTCACTAAGAGTAGGAATACGCTTAATTTTTTCATTTGATTTTTTATTTTTGGTTTTTGTTTCTACTATACGATCCATATAAATGGTATCATATTCAATTAAAATTTCTTTAGTTACTCTATCCAAACTGTCTTTTTGTCTGTTTAATAATTCAATTTCTTCATCTGTAAAATCAGAAGCTGGTTTGTTGCAGTTTTTAAGTTTAACAATGGCGAATATAGCTACAGTCGCTATTAAAACCCATTTTACAATATTGTCATATCTTACTTGTCCCATCTTGTTATATGTATATTTGCGTTTAACGGTCTTATTTTTTCATAAAATCCATTTCCTTCTCTAGCCCCATCACTATCAGTATTACCTTCACCTGTCACAACAGCTGAGTTACCTACTGTTTTTTTAACTATAAAAGCATGTCCTATTGCTTTAAAGCGTTTTGGATTGTTTCTATATTTAGCATATGATAATGTTCCTGAATCACCTGGTCTGATTGGTTCTCGTAATTTACCATCAGTAAATATAATATGTCTTTTATTATATGCTGTTGGGCTCCATCCTGTTACTGTGGTTTCAATACCAGCTAATTTATAAACTAATTTAAGGGCAAAAGCACACCAAGCAGCACCTCTCCACCATCCAACATCAAGCATCATTCGTTCAAAATGCTTGTTATCAAATCCTTGGTTATTACCAATTTCTTTTATACCTTCAAAACTATCAGCTATTTGAACAGCGATAGCGGCTTTCTCTTGATATTCAGTTAGACAATCGGAATTATCACTCGGAACACCTGTATAAGCATATAAAGGTATAAGAAGAAGCAAATAGGATAATATGATAGTTTTAGCCATGGGGGTAAGTTTTTAAAATCTTCTTTAACAGTTGATGTTGTAGAGTAGAAGTATTTATAAATACCCTTGAATGTAAAATACATTCCACCTAAAATAATTCCATTAAACAGAATCACAATTAGACTTGCTAATATTGCTCTGTGGAACCAATCAGTTGAGTACATTGGGTCACCAAATACTTCTTCTTGTACCATCCCGTAAACATAAAAGCCAACAAACGCAAGTGGTACACTCCATACAAAATCCCATAACTTAAGCCATCTTAATAGTCGTTTCATAGTAACATTTATTATAAATATTAATGTTTTATTAATTTATACATTTTTATATTTACTCGTCTACGGAAACAACTAAATGTTTTAGACCAAGTACTAATATTAGCCTCATAAACATTTGATTTTAGATACTGGTATGCATTTTTAAGTGAGCGTTTCAATTTAGGGTATGAATTGATTAATTCAAAAAATTTATTTAAATTCATATATGAATCTGAGATCCATCTTCCTCCTTGCCAGATAGCTAATAATGTTTGAGCATTGTTAACTTCATCTACTAAACAAACTTTAATGTTTTTATCCCATGAGTCAGGAATAATCTGGACTGCATAATTGTCTTTAATTGCTACTGTTTTTATCATAACTTTAGGTTTAAATTAAATATAATACTAAGGTTTTAAAATCAAAATTAATCTTTAAGAAAAGCTACTAAATCTACTCTAGCTAAATAAGCTAAAGTATCAGGCACTACATCTGTAGAGTCAGGTCTAATCCAATAGTCAATATAATTTTTCTTCACCGCATCACGAGCATAACTGTTAATAACAGGTTTACCAGTATTATAAGCACCAGCTGCTTTACCCCAATCATTATAACGGTTATACCAATCACGAAGCATTTTCATTGATATCTCAACATTTAACTCAATACTGTCCTTTAAAACCGGTTTCTTTACTTTAAAACCAGCATAATATGAAGCATATTGAGGCATGATTTGCATTGGTCCTAATGCTCCAGCACTAGATGTTTGTTTATGATTGTAACTATCATGAAATGGACCTTTATACCCAGTTTCTATCCTAGCCACATTAAACGCAACATGTAAAGGAATTTCATATTGTTTAGAATATGTCATAATAGATGCGTACAACCGTTGAGCTGGTGTTAGTTTAACAGGTTTAGGTTGTTTAAATTGAGAAGCAATACAAATCACAGTTGCGAAAGTTGCAACTACTAATAATAATTTTTTCATAGCATTTAAGTTTTGATTAAATATAATAAAAAAAGGCCCGAAGGCCTAATTTTAATATTAAGAGTTTTAGATTTTATATTGTATAGTAATACATGTGACGTTGAGTTCTTGAACCGATTTCAACTTCATCATTACCAACAAATGTATATCCTTTATCTTTAATCATTTTTACAATGTCTTCACCATACACAGCAAAATGTTCATCAGGCATCATATATCCTTTAGTATTAGTTCTAAAATACCCATCATATTTTTTGCCCTTCCATTCACCAGCACCATCAATCCATTCACCACGTACATCTTGGTTTTCAACTAAATGATTACGTCTCCACTTGTATACATTAAAATCTTTATTCATTGGTTTATCTTTTATATATTATAAATATATGAAATCTCAGTAATCAATCAAAATTATTCTTTAATTATTTGTTGTTTTTTAACACCATCCTTTGTAGTCACTACAATCATGTACACTCCACTAGGATAATCATCTATGTTTAGTTGATACATTTCTGTAGTAGTGGATGTGTTTAGTATTTTAGTTCCTAAAGAATTATAAAGATCTATATTTCTAAACATGCTTCCAAATCCATCAGTCATAGTTACTAATCCATTTGTTGGATTAGGATAAACTAAAATATCAGATGGGGTTGTTTCTTGAAGTTTAGTTGCGGATTGGGGTTTGACTACTAATGATCTTAATTCAGTTCCAGTGTGTGATGGGTTACAATTTGAAGGATCCATATAAATAATGTATCCATAAGAACATGAACTACCACATTCAGTAACTGTTCTAACAAGTCTATACCATACACCTCTAACTAAACTAGTATCAGTGAAATCATGAGTTGTTTCTGTTCTAATTAAAGTCCAATTAGTAAGTGGATCAGTAGAAGTAAATAATTCCCATTTTTCACATCCTGAAGTGTTAGCCATATCAAATGTTGAGATATAACTACCATCTAAACAGTATGAGAAATTAGGATCAACTGTATTTTTGAATCCATATAATTTAGCAGTGTAATTAACAGGCTTAAGTACAGTACGGGAACTACCTGCTTGTATTACATTAACAAAGGTACCACCAACAAATATCTCCCATCTATCATTACCATCATCATTTGGATTAACGGCTAAACACCTACCAGTACCTTGACCAAAGTTATTTTCAAGGCCAGCAGTGTAAACACCTCCTAAACCATATCCAATGTTTTGCATTTGGAATTCAGGGCTAAGTTGTCCTTCACTTGTAAATGCAGTTACTTTAGGAGACCAAGATGGAGCATAGGGACCAGTAGGCATTGAACTAGCAAAGTTACCTGCGGCAATTAAATGACAATTGTAATAAACAATATCACCAATTGAACCACTACACCCAGCATTGTAGTCACTATCAATACTCCATACTCCATTACTTAAAGTGAAGCGAGCAATTCCTCTAAGACCACTAACACCTGACATTTGACTTCCACCCCCAGCAATATAGGCTTTAATTGAGCCATTTTCATTACCAGCACAGTCAGCATCATTAACAAACAATAAATCAGCTACTACAAAGCTACAAGGTAAATCTGTAATACCTTCAAGTGGGGCAATAGTAAATTGTTCTGTTAATTTAAATAGACTAATATAGTCATGTCCGTTATGAGCAAAGCTAACACTACCACCAATTATAAGATCATTACTATTAGGGATTTTAGCTATTTTATTAACTAATCCATTTGATCCTGGGATGGTAAGGGTTTGTAGGGTTTGTCCTGTATTTGAATCACAACAAACAATTGTTTGAGTGGTGCTATTACCATTTTGATGGGCATAATATAATTTATTATTCTCCCAATCATGATAAACAGCAGAACAAATACTAATCCAACTAGTATAAGGACATGCAAAGTTTAAATCTCTAGTACCGTCAGCATTGATTTTATTTAAAAATCTAACACCTTGGTTAACCATAGAGTTAAAGCTGTTTCTACCACTAATAAAGAAACCACCAGTATAATTACCAGCAGCATCTTTTTCTGATTCTAAACATACAGTAGCAAATTGAGTACCCCAAGTTGACATTTGATTGGCATACCAACTCTCATCCTCATTGCCTTGAAAGTCATACTTTCTAATAGCAGGCACTCCAGGACTAGTAGCAAAAGCATAATAAACGGAGTTACCAACTACTTCTACTCCCATAGCTCTTAAATAGCTGTTAGTAGAGAATGGAACTCCGTCATTATTAAGAATAAATGTTGTATCAACCGCACCGGCAAGATACTGTGCTTGACCAACTACAATGGCCATAAGCATTAAAATGGCAAATAAATGTTTCATGTGTTTAATATTTGTTTAATGTTCTAAGAGGTTTGGCGAAACGATCAGCTTGGTAAGTTGTACCATCTGAGTATTTTACCTCGTCAACATAAAAATCAAATAAAACACACGTTTGTGTTTCTGTTAAAAACAAATCACCTAATATCTTAGAGTTACTATTAGGTAGATCTATTATCCATGCACCATCTATTATCTCATAACCATGAAATATTTTAATTAGATGAGTCGCTAATTCATCTCTAACGTCTGGGGAGACATTATACATACTAAAGATAGTATCTTGGCTACTATCTAGAGTAAAAGCAAACATTCCATCAACTTGAGCACTTGTGTCGAAACCTATTGCTAGCATTAAAGCTAATAATAAGTGTTTCATATATTGGTTTTAATTAGTTACTTAGCCAGTCGTAACGGCTTAACTGCAACTAACAACCTTAATTACTTAGCCCACTTAAATGTTTCAGTGCGGTCTAAATAATTCGCTTTTAAGATATACATACCACTAGGCAATTCATTGTAACGATTAATATCTAACAATGCACCCGATATGGTATAAATATCTATAGAGATAGGATAGTCATCCTCTACTAAAATAGCATTTGGATCATCTATTAAAGGATAGTTACCTATAATATCTTCTTGGTTAGTAGATATTCTATTAAATACTAAATCAAGTCTATTATTAGTCAAATCAGCATCACCTGTACTGCCATTAACACTTACAACATCAAGTCTAAATGTATTTGAAGTACCAACAGGTACCGCACAACGAGTTGGATGACATAAATTAATACTAACATAAGTGTTATTAGCTGGGAGTAATGTTGATTGACCAGGTTGTAAATTACCAGTCCAAGTGGAATTAGTTATACACCCAAATGCAGCAGAACAATCAACCCAACGTCTGGTATAATTGATTTGAGTAATAGGAACTGTACCTGTATTAACTGCTCTCCATTGTGTATTTACAATTTGTAATGATGTAGTCCAAGGATTAGCCACTGGCTGTACTAATTCAATTCTAACATCAGTACCAGTCATAGAAGGATTTACAACATTAAATGCTTTAAAGCTAGTGTTGTCTGTAATGATACTCTCTTCAACAGCATTATCATAGTTAATAGTTACAAATACATAACGTGTACCTGCCATCCCACCAACATTATATGAGAAGGATTTGGTCACTGAATTGATTCCACCACCTAAACCAACACTATCAACTCCAATAATAATATCATCTGCATCACCATAAGTAGAATTAGCTGAGTAGCGGTATTGTACTTTTACAAAGGTCGCAAATGTGGATAATACATTTAATTCTTCAGCAACAACAGCATTGTAATTTACTAAAATATTTTCTCCTAAGTTAACACTAGTAGGGGTCACTATAACACTATTAACTGTATAATTAGACACTAATGTTGGAGGTGGAGGTGGAGGTGTGCCACCTGGATTAGGGGTAGCAATAACAGCATTTTTTAAATTGATACGACCGTATCCTAATTCATTGCTACGAGTA
>OCVQ010001649.1_pt1 | contig 16414 bp, 20 predicted proteins | sample 1539061 | NCBI WGS metagenome assembly OCVQ01 (sample SAMEA3355526, study PRJEB22509) | marine metagenome | biome: marine; feature: river plume; material: water | place: USA | collected 2010-08-08 | depth 0.5 m | reverse complement strand
TTGTGGCTTGTATTGCACCTTCCCAAAGCTTATAAAACATATTACCAACTCCATTAGGGGTGCTTGTAATAATAACCTTTGTGTCTCTACCAGAAGAAATAACTGGATAGGTACTTGTATAAAACTCGTTTGCGCCATGAACGAATGCAAACTCGTCAAGGAAAATAACATTCATTGAGAGTCCGCGAATACTCGAACCGCTTGTTGCAGCAGCAATAATCTCAGAGTTGTTGCTAAATTTTATGTTTCCCTTGTTTAGTATTTTACAGCCTGGCTGCAAGAAAAATGGCAAGTTTTCAAGCATAAGGGTAAGGCGAGACAACATCTCACGAGCAGTCGCTCCTTTGTTTGCAAGTATACCTATCTTTTTATCGGGGTTGAATATCGCGTAGTGTAGCAGCCACGCTACACTCGTCACAGACTTACCGCTCTGGCGACACGCAAGAATAATACTAAAGCGATTGTGTGTAAAGTGATCGACCATCTTTTCTTGATAGCCGCGCAGCTTAAAGTTTACGAGTCCGCGATCAAGGTTTATAACCTTTACATAGTGCTCTGCAAAGTATGACACACTAGCCATACATTTTTTATACTCGCTTATCTCGTGAGCGGTAAACTGCTGCTGCACTCCATCACGTTTGATGTATGGATTGCCATTGTACGAATCTGGAGCGGTCATTCAACGTCAATAGTTTCATTTTCATCAGCATTACCCCTCAGTAACTTTTGTAGTTCTGTTGTAGTGCCAACGAATATAGCATTATTAGTGGTGCTTGGTGCTGGAGTTTGACCGCGTTTATCTTCAACCTGCACAATTTTCTTGCGCTCTTTTTGTAGACCTAGCAGCTGTCCGTTTATGTCAGCTGCAGTTTTTATCATACCAGCAAGTACCTCAAACGCGCGTGGATGTTCAGCATCAGCCGCAAGCGCATGCATCGTGCTTATAGCTTCGTCACTCGTATCAATAAGTTTCTTGATACGTTCCCTCGCAAATTTGTAGTCTTCTTCAGCGTGTAACACAATTTCGTCATGAGACGGCCCAACTTGAGTGCCAGTGGCGACTGCAATTTCATGTTTTACTGGTAAGACGTTTTTTTCAAGAGATGCCAGTATGGTATCTTTGTTCTTTTTCATAATTATGGATTCTCATCAAAGCCGTATGTAGTGATTACAGTATAATTTTCTGGAGTGTCATTCTCTGGATCACCAAGTTCAACGCGCACGCCGTCAATAGGTAAAGAATCCGGAGTTATTGGGGTGTCATACAAGTCAACGTCAACAACTTTAATAATTTTTGATGGGCCAGACTGTATGCCCATAAACTTAAACTTGATATCAAAATCTAATGTATAGATGATTGTACGACGACTGTTTCCAAAGTCACCTTCATAGTCATCTTGTATATTTGTGCTAGTTAGCAGTATAGGCACGTCAGTAATTGAGCCAGGCCCTTCAAGATCCTTTACAGCAACAACATAGTCTGGTGTAAAGTACGGGACAATCTGTTCAAAAACCTGAAGCGCGTCGTCTTGGTGGTGCGCAAGTATGCTTAGTTGAATGCTAACTTTATACGGTATGCCCTGATATATTTTTGTCTTTGTGTCAGAGTCACCTTCAACAAGATATAATTTGCTGTTGAGTTTATTTAGTTTGCTTGTTGAGTCATAGGCTATCGAAGTAATTTCAAAGCTCATACGAGGCAGCTTGATTGCAACGTCTCCAAACTCTTCATTTTGCATGCTAGACAGTCGCGCTAAAAATTTTTGTTTTGGTCCGTATGAAATTGGCACTCGTTGAATGCCAGTCATTTTGCCGTTTACCTTTTTCGCGATAGAAACGTCGTTAAAGATTGTGCCAAACACCGCCACAATCTTTTTAAGATTTCCATTATAGTAGTATGATGAATTTAACATAACTTATGATGGGTCTCCGAATGGGTTGCTTTCACTAAAATCAATATAGTCGTTTCCTATAATATCGAAAGAACTGTTTTGAGCGAGCTCGTCGTTGACAAATGATGTGATATTTTCATTGGTTAACTCAACTACAGAGGTTACTGTTGATGTCGTGCCAGAAGTTTGGCCAACTAATGCTGTATTAGCAGTCAACGTATGAAACTCTCCATCATTGAACGTCAGCGTACCAAACGTTGCTATTGTTCCAGTTGGTGTGTGTTCGTATTGCAACAACTCTGCTTCTCCAACGACCCCAGACGGCAGCGTTATTGTTAGCGTTTCACCAAGATCGTGTACGTCTCCTCCATCAAAGTCAAGCACAGCACGAGAGCCTTGAGTGTGACCGACCTGTATCGCATCAATCTCTGCTATTCCAGTGTCAATCTCTTGGCCGCTGTATTCGAAGAGCTCGCATGTAAGTTTAAACGTAGGTATAACACCCTTTGTATCGCCGCTGCCTCCAAGTTGGAAAAATGGGCTCTTGTCTTCAACAAATTTAATTTCAAAGAGTCCACCACTAAATGGCACATAGATCAGGTCACCTTCACGAGGACGAACGCTGTCATTTGTATAGCCATGACGACCTATAAGAGAGTTCCATCGACGGCGACTGCAAACGAGTGTCAATTGATCTCGTGTTTCAAGCCCAAATTTTGTCATGAGGTCGCCGTCGCCTTCAAAGCCGTCAACGCTTTCAACAAACATTTCGATAAGAAACGAAGCGTCAAAGCTTGATATAACGTCTTCGTTTAGGATAAAGTCTTGCTTTACAATCTTACGAGGAATGTAAAAGACGTCATGACCCATAATCTTCATAGACTCGATAAGAATGTCTTCAAGAAGATTCTGCTCGGGTCTATAGCGCTGGCTAAAATATACACTGCGTGGCATAATGTGTTATCCCATATAAAAGTCTGGCGGCATCTGATACTTGGTATCAAAGTCAGTCTCAATTTTTTCAATATCAGCAAGCGCGTCTTCGTAGATTGCGCGACCGTTTAGTGTCACTCCACCAGGAAGAGTCATGCCTTCGAATTTCAACAAGTTTGTTCCCCATTGCTTTTTTAGCAACGCGGTAAGATACTTCTTGAGAAGCATGTCGTTATAAACGTCTGTATATTCGTTAGGGTTGATGGTCTGATAGCCTTCAATAATAATATACTGGCCGATGTTTACGTAGGTTTTCCAATCATCCTGAATGCTTAAGCGATTCATGTGACGAGTGAATATAATCTGTTGGGTTGAACCGGTAAGTATAAGCTCGATCGAGTTCATATACTGTTTGGTCATCTCGTAGTTGATGAGCGAGTCTGGCTTGCGAAGGCCGTAGAGGTCATTTAAAAACATCTGATACTTAACGCTAAACATGTCAGCTGCGTCGCCGCTGCTCAAGTTTAGGACTCGCAACACTGAAATAAGCTGATCAGGCAATGTAATATAGTTGTTGTCATAGTCTGCTTGTGTGACCTGATGCTTTAAGAATGTACGCACGACCGCGTCGCTGTGATACTCTTGATAAAACTGAAGTGCCTCGTCAATACGATCTTCAATCTGATCTTCGTCGATATTGATTTCGAGTACTGGAGCACCAAGAGCGCGAAGGCAATAGTCTGCTAATTCTTGGCGTGATGTTGGTTTTGCCATAATATACTATTTATACTCAATGGCCTTTAGTGGCGAAATTGTATGTAATCTTTCCAGTCAAATCAGAAGAGTATACGCTCGAACCTGGAGTCATATACTGAAAATATAATTCTCCTGCACCTTCTGGTCCGTTTCCAAACTCTATCGTCAACGGATAATATAGATTCGCGACCATATAAAATGTACCGGTACTTTCGTAAACGCCATGCAAACCAGGCAAACTTACTACGCTATTGCCGATAGATCGGTTGACATCAAATGCATTAGGACCAAGCCATAGATAGCTAGCGTCGTCAGAAGCAAGTTTAAATGTATATAGTCCGCTTATATTCGGTTTAAAATAACCTCTTATAATAAGACTCTCGTTGTTTGGAACCGCAGAATAGTTTCCATAGACGACACTCGCGACCTCTTCAGATTTTAAAGCTGGACCTACACGATTATTTGGATCAGAGGGGACCGGTGATCCTCCAGCATAAAAATAGTATACACCTTTACCAACTGCAGGGAAAGATTCACTCAATGACTCTGGTCTATCATATTGCGGTTCTGGGTAAAATCCACTTTCTGCCCAAGCCTCGATATTAAAGAGATCTCCAATACGTGTTATCTGATAATAGCCTATATCACTTGGTCCTAATTCAGCTATGTTTCTATCATTAAAAAACCCGTTGCTATCATTAAAATAACCCCAATATTGCTTAGTGTACAAGCCATTCTGTAAGTTTAATCCGCTCACATCCCATGAATTTGGATCTGCTACTTGATATGAAAAATTTTCGTACTCTAAACCGACACCTGAATTGTAGAGTGCTGTTATTTCTGGTGGTGTAAGAACCCGTCCCCAGATACCAATCTCGTCTAGCTTGCCTGGACCCGGATATTGTGTACCAGAAACGTCTCCAGCAAACATAGAAAGAATGGAATTTTCATAACCACCTTCAGGACTTACCGAACTTAATTTGATATTATAAACAAAAACATGCTCTTCAATGCCGTTATAATATACACGTACTGTTTTTGTTGAAAGGTCATGCGTTACAGCAACGTGAACAAATCCTCCTTCATAAATCCCTGACTTATTTGCATTAAAAGCTGTACCTGCACCGAGTTCATCGTACCAAATTGTGCCTTCGACTGTTTGATGTGTGTCACCCTCAAGTGTTCTAATGCGCCACAAACAACAATTTGACCAAGCATTTGGAAACATTTGATTTGTGTCGTCACCATTATCGTTTGTAGACATCCAAAATGAAAAACTCCAACTTGAGTTTACAGCGTCATACGGAGACGGTGCTATGTATAAACTTACATTTTCATTAAGGTCATTTTGAATTGCACTATTACCTATTACCCCTCCACCGCTTTCAATTGCGCTTGGATCATCACTATATACAGTAAGATGATTGCTTCCATGCGAGTCATAACGAGTGCCGCTCGATTCTTCCATCTTCCAGTAAGCTATAAGATTAGCAAACAAACCCGTTTCAAACGCAGATGCGTTTGTGGAGACATACTTGTATGCCAAATCTAATCCAAGACCTAACATATCAGAATAAAACTGTTACTGCAGCTGTTGAAATTGTGGTACCACTTTCTAGAATTTTTATTCCTCCGAGCGGCCATACTCCAGGAGACAGTGTCAGTGTATGTGCCACGTTGTCTACTCCAACAAGAGTAATAGCTCCATTTGATGTGCCAGGCGCGACATAGAGACCGCTAAACACTCGCGCTTCTCCGTCAACAATTGGTGCATACTCACCAGCAGTAAAAGCTAAAGGCGCATAGGCGACAGCAGAAGAGGTATCACGTATAAGAGATCTTTCGTATAGGTTTAGATTATTGCTCATAATGTCTATTTATAGTTATTTTTGTTTGGCATCAGGAATTGCCATGCCGATGCAGAGCGACAAGCAGAGCGCGAAGCTTATAAACAAGAAGCGTCTCAGCTCATCCATATTTTCGCCAAGGGCACCCTTTTCGTCTGAAGCAGAAGCAGTTTTGATTTCAATCACTCGATTTATCTTTGCGCAAAGTTGATCTGTGACGGTATAAAGATTTGGCAGCAACTCGTTTATTGTTTCAGTGTTTTGTGTCTCTATCGCTGCATAGAGTTCGACAAGTATCTTGTTTACCACGTCGTCTTGTGAACGAATGAATGCTGACTCTTCACGCTCTTCTGGCAACGCGTTTGCATAGTATTTTTGTAGCAAGATTGCATTTTTTGCCTGACCTTCTTTTAACCGATGCAGCGCGTCTTGTGCTGACATCATGCCATAGAGATATTTTACAGTAGTGTCTACAAGTGTCAAGGCGTACCAGTCAAAGCTCAAACCAATATCACGAGTAGCAGACTGCGTCTGAACTGTTGCAGCAGAATAATGGCGCTGCATGGTATTTAACGAGCTGTATCCGCTAATAACAAACGCGCATATAATTGCAGCGAGTACGGTTATCATTAATTTTATATTCATGGCTTTTTCACATATTTTTCTGGTGAGCGTTCAAAATTCTTTGCGAGCTTGATGATGCCTGTGATGATTTCTGGAGAGACAACCCCGATAATGCCATAGGTAATCGCTTTGTAGAGGCTAGGAATGTCGGTCTGCTCCAATATAAACCATGCGATTGCTGCAGAGAGCGCGGCTGATATTATATTTTTAAACTGCTCGAGAATTGTATACTCTTTTTTCGCTGTCATGAGTCGGGCAAGCATGCCTGCTGCTCCAACTAGGGGTATTATCCAACCACCCTCTAGAAACTCTTTTAGCATCGATCTTTCTGGTTCCATTTATAACTATATACTTTTAAAGTGTGAAACATCACGTAATGACTATCAATATAAGAGTATTTATAAAAAACCTCGTTTTACCGGGTTAAGCCATGATCAACCGCATATTTATAAAAAAGTTCTTCATGAAAGCTGCGTATTCTATACTTTTCTATTATTTCGTCCAACGAATAATGAAAGGCGCACGTTATGTCATATATTGACTGTAGTGACCCGCAATAGTAGTTGTCTATGCCCTTTATGTGCCTGTAATGTTGCGGATATTTTAGGCTAAGACCGCTTCCACGTGTTGTCATCTTTAGTAGGTTTTTAGGAGGAGTATAACACACTGGCGTAGTAAACTTATCATAACGCGTGCTTATTACAAGATCATAGTCGTATGTGTGGTTATGATAGAGATGTGAAGCGAGTTTAAACTTTCCGGCCCACATACGTTTCCAAGCAATCTTTGGACAGGTGTTTATCTTGCCTTCTAAGCTGCCATGTAGCTGCAACTGAGAGTCGTCGTCAACTATAATTTGTTTTATAGAGTGTTCGCTAAAATAGTCTATAAGAATATCTTTTTTAACCTCAAAAGTTTCACATTGATCCAAGACTCTATATGAACTTTTAGCTTCCGAAACGTTCCACGTATGTAAAAACAAATCAACACCATGACCACGCGTTTTTAGCGCAGTCAAGTAGTCTTTTAGTTGAGAGTCATTCAACCCGCCTCGTATGTGTCCTCGTATACAAAATGCGACTCTCATAATAAACCAATGTTGTGTGCGTGACGATAAACTAACTCTTCTTGATAAATGGTGTCAGGATATTGCATAACTATGCTGTCTAAATCACGATAAAAGTCATATACAAACGCATACATATTTTCCGGGGTGCCAACATAAAAATTATCAACACCAATTAAACTTTTAGTGTACGACGGATATTTAAATGCAAATTTTTCGCCTTTAGAAATTAGGCGTTGCAAATGATTTGGTGGAGTATAACATATTGGAGCCGTAAAAAAATCATAGCGAGTGTTAATTAACGCGTCATAGTTTTTACGATTTTTGTACGCTTCTGCCACCACTGCGGCTTGTCCTGCCCACATACGTTTCCATGCAATTAGCGGACAGGTACTTTTACAAACAACACCGCTTTTCTTGCCGTATATTTTTATCTTAGAATCGTTTTCTATGCACACGTCTATCACGTTGCGGTTTTTAAAATAACTACGTAACAACCCTTCTTTAACTTGAAAAAGATGTGATCGATCGAGTGTTTTATAACTTGTTTTTGCTTCTGACTCTGACCAGGTATGACAATAGACATCAATAGAATGCCCGTCTTTTTCACAGTTGTTTATAAATTCTCGTAATGCGTCGCTAAAGAGTCCGTCTCGTATGTGTCCTCTTAAACAAAGTGCAAGTCTCATAAGTCTTTAAGCTTTAACATAACATGCTTTACTGCCATCCACATGTCTAGATATTTATAGGTTGCAAGGCGTCCGACGAAAATTACGTCTTTTTCCGCTTTAGCGAGACTCTCATAGAGGCGATAGGTTTCTTGTCCTTCGCCCCAAGGAATAGGATAAAACGGCACGTCATTTTTACCACAAGCTTTAGGATACTCTCGCGTAACGACTGTAGGGCCAACGTGGCCTGGAGTAAAGTAGCTGTGATCATAGACTCGCGTGTATGGGGTGTCAGGATTGTTTTGATTGACTATAAACGTGTCCATCTTTTCGCAAAGCACGTCATGTTCAAAGCGCAGCGAGCGATAGGGCAACTCTCCGTAGATAGTGCCAAAGTAGCTGTCAATCTTTCCGGTATAGACGATAAGGTCATCGAGAGTCCTCTCAAAGGCCCAGCGATCTTCAGCGCAATTTAGATGTACTGTAATGCCGTCTAACATACGCCCGAACATTGCAGAGTAACCTTCTTTTGGGATGCACTGATACTTTTGACCTTCAAGCCAGGTAGGGTCTGCCGCGTCTGCAGTTTTAGGAATACGATTTGTAATTGTCTTTGGAATCTCGTCGAAGGGCACGCCCCACTGCTTTTCGCTGTAGTCTTTAAAGACGTATTCTACAATCTCTTCTTGTGAAAGCTCGCGACCAAGTTCAGAGACTGTCTTTCGGCTATATGGCAAACTGACTCGACCAAGTCGCGTGTCTCCCTTTGGTTGCAGCTTAAACGGGATCCACTCAGTATAACGACTTAGAAACTCATAGACTTCTTCGTCGTCAGTATGAAAAATATGAGGGCCATATTGATGCACGAGCGTGTTTGTGACGTATGCATCGGCGCAGTTTCCACCAATGTGTGGCCGCGTCTCATAAATCTCAACGGCATACCCTTTTTCTTTTAATAACACCGCTGCAGTGACTCCTGACAGCCCACAACCAATTACTTTAGCATTTTTTTTCATAAAATAGTATTTTATCACAGTTTTTGTCACCTGTAAACATAAATATATATCTATATGAAAATAAATGAAAAAGTTTACGTAAACAGCGAATTTAAAGATCTTCTCCGCAGCATGAATGTTGGCATTGTCGACTATATTGTAGTGTATAAAGTCGAAGGCGACAAGGTATTTTTCAAAGCAAACAGTGCGCGCCTCCACCTAAGCAAGGGTGAGTTTGAAGAGGTACGACTCAGCGCTTAGGCCCACCAAATATTTGGTACATGAGGGTCGTTAAATGGTCTAGGTACATTTATCTCTACGCCGTCTTCGTTTAACGCAGTCTGATTTGACGACCAGACGATAAACTGATCTCCGCCATCAGGTATCTCGATATCAACGAGGTCGCGAAAAAGTACCCAGTATTGACCGTCGCCGTTATGCTCTCCGACTTCATGCAGAGCGTGCTCGTGACTCGCTAATGTAGAAACAACTGTGCCGTCTTCTGATGCACGTGCGAATCCGTGTGCTAAGCCAAACGCTTCGGCTATCTCTTTAGAAGGAAATCGTAAGATATAATCAGTCATAGCGTTATGCTGCGAATGGTGCGAATGATGCGTTAATTACTGCCATTGCAGTATTGCCAGTAACACTAGCCATTGATCCCTTGAATGTGCATGACATTGCCATCATAGCAGAGCCTCCGCCAGTTGAAGCGACTGGCAGCGTAGCTAGTGGAGTATTGTTTGGAATTGTATTTCCAGCGGTGCCGTAGTATAGAGACGCTGTACCAAGTCCGTTTGAACTTATCAATACGGTGTGGTTGTTTTGTAGATCAACACTAAACCCAGACAGTATCGGCGAATATGTTGGTGATTTTGCAACCTGTGTTGCTGTTCCCACTAAAGCAGCAGACGGAACAATTGCTACTCCTCCCGAAGTGGTTGAGACTTTAAATGTATTGCTCAAGGCGGCTTCAACAACAAAATATGTTGTTTGAGTGGCGAGGTTGGTAATTCCACTCTGCATTGCAGTAAAACGTACGCGATCGCCAACAGTAAATCCGTGTTCGCCAACAGTTGTCAAAAGGGAGTTTCCTGCAGTTGAAGTTACAGCTGCTGTTCCGTCTTGGAACCACATTCTATAACCATTGATATCATTTACTATACCAACACCGCGTCCACAAGGCAGACCGCCAGACCAGTTGTTGCTAATTCCAAGCCAATATTCTGAGGTCGAACTTGCTTTCTGTTCGCTGTGATTAAATCTAAAACTTATTGAAAATGGGAAATTCCAATCAAGTGATCCGCCACTAGAAAAGTTAAGATGGCACGTGCCAAAGTCTTTGCGTGCCCACGAAGTATGATCCAAACCTAGACCAGTAGTAGGTCCATTCGAAGTATTTAAGAATGCTCTACCATCAGTAGTATCCAGCCACTCGCTGTTACCAGAATTTCCAATTTGTGAAGCATTTGTGCCCCCTCTAACATTCCACGTGCGTTGTGTGCTAAAACGCTGTATGGCGCTTTCTTGCATCATCAATTCACGACGAATTGTAGAACGAGTTACTGCACTGTGTATAGTATTTGGAAGCTGCTGAGGCAGTTCAAGATTTCCTGTTGCAGAACCGCTAAATGCAGGACTGACGAGTGTCTTGTTGCTTAGGTTTTCAGCTGCTGTTCGAGTAGATAGTTCGTTTAGATTTAGTCCTAATGCGCCGAGTATGGCAGTTTTTTCTGCAGGGGTCGCTGTATTTAAGTCGATTGGCATAATATACTGTTATTTATATTGTTATTCTAATTTGATCATTCAAATATGTAATAGAGTCTACGCCCAATGTGAGATCTTGTGTAGAGGTTGTAGTGAGCGTTTGAAGCTTTGAGTCTGACAAGCGCTGACGATAGTATTGAATATTTGTAATAATTCCGTCCCATAGTCGTCCAATTGTAGCCTGTGGATTGTATCCAAAAAGTGCAGTTGTGGATGGCAGCTCGACACTAGTGTCTTGTGTGCCGAGAGTGCCGTTAAGACACACCCTCGCGTCGTTACTAGCAAAAGCAAGGGCTACTTTTCTTAGTGTTGGGCCTGCAGGCAGCGTGCCAAGATACCCACCACTAGTATTATCAAAAGTTATACTTGGATTGCCAATAAATGATCTGATTGCTTGACCTCCTCCGTTTGTCACACCAAGTTGAACGCGATGTCCGCCATCTTGAAATCCAAACCGAAAAAGTTCAGTTGCTACTTGGCTGGGCTGCGTATTTAAACTGCATTGACCGACTAGAGTGCCGCCTTGCGCGTTATAATAGCTTGAAATACTAGATTGTGTATAGACGTCTCCCGATCTTAATGCCGGAAGAATAGTTGTTGGTATATAGCTTGTGACGGTGGTGCCTGAGGTACTATTAGCAGTTTCTACTTGATAGCCCCATACATAGACAGTTTTATCTGCCCCAACACCGCCCTCAGAGGCGCCGTTTGATCCGGTAAGAGTAAAGTCTGCTACCGTTCCAGTAGCATTTGTTGAGCCTGCGGGACCAGTAACGATTAGACGCATCCAACCGTTTGGAAAATGTTCTATTCTACCAGTCGTTGAAGAGCCATTTGCATTAAAAACAAATGTGTCAAGATTAAAAAAGGGAAGCATACCACCAGAGGGACGAAGCGGCCCCCAGTCCAAAGACACATAACTCCAGTTGCCCTTTTTAACAAATGCGCTAACTGTGTATATTCTACCGCTAGTGTGTGGTATATTGTTTAGTGACCTAAGAAAGCCAGCATAACTAGCAGTACCAGAAGTTAGTAGCGTAGCGCTGTTTGTACCGTCTGGGCATGTTTCAGTTGAGACTACGCGAGTGCCGTTACCGGTCCACAGATGCATTTCACCGCTACGAGTTACAAAGTTTGTTCTGTTATCTTCCTTTAAAAAACCGCGGCGTCTGAGCGTGATTGGGTCGTGTTCTAGTCTCAGACCCCTGTATGATACCCACCAGTCTGATATTGCAATAGTGCCTCCAGTTTTACCAGTCACTCTAAGCGTTAGTGTTGTGTCTGACTTGTGCAGTATAGTTCCAGTAATATTTTGAGCGTCACCGGCAATGTCATCGCCGTTGAGGTCTTGCATAACAACTACTGTAGAGTTATTAAGCCAACCAACGACGCTGCCGACTGGTACATTAAGTATAATAACCGAAACGTTAGCGGTCAGGTCATTTGGAACGAGCGTGGTTGTAGTTTTAGTTTTGCCGACAATACGTCCATTCTCGTTAACAAATGTGCCAGAACTTGCCCGCGTAAAAGCCGGAGTAGGGCCAACTTGAGCTTGACCTTCGCTGTAGTTTACAAAATCAACTTCAAATGCTGGACCAGGTTTTCGACGACGCTGATGTGAAAAAACTGTATGTTTTAAATCCATGCTGTATGATATTTATACTAAATCGCGAACTTTGGAACTATTGAAGTTCTAATTAGAGGGTCGGTGTTTCACTTATGTTAGGCATCAACTTGGCCGTGTTGATGCCGGTGATATTTCAACTTGTCCTTCTGCCACACGCATGACGTGTCCTCCAATATTAAATACTTCAACGTCATAGACATAACGTCCGGCTTTCATAGATCTTGTTTGGCTCGCAGTTAACGATAGTGTAACTTTGCCATTGAGCGGCAGGCTGATTGTAGCAGTGAATGATACCGCACTGGTTGATGAGTAGCTTTTGCGTATCTGAGCCCGAGCTGTATAACCAGTCAAGTTGAATGGCAACCCGTTGCTGTCTTTTACGTCTATAACAGACGAGTAGGTGCTGCCTTGGTCTATGTATATATTACTATATGTTGCCATATAGTCTATTTATACAGTTTTATTTTCCATAGAGTCTGTGACGAGTCTTGCCAATCGCTCCGCGCCCATACCAATTTGCTTTCCAGCCAAATTCTCCTTGCAAGTCAGTAAGATTTAAAGGCAGCATTGTATGACAGTCAAATCTATTTTTATGCTGTATATCACCCTCTGCATTGGTAATGTTGCCGACATAATAGTCGCAAAACTTAGAAGTGTGCCATAGTTGAAAAAATCCTGCAGGCCACTTGCTTCCGCTCCAAATATAGTAGTCATATTCATTTTTACTGTATGCTTGACGGGCGGAGTTATGACGTGTGCACCCATAAATGACGTCTGTATCGACCACGTGTTTATGAATGACATCATTAAAGTCTTCTGTAAGTAAAATGTCGCTGTCTAACACACACAACCAGTCTTGCGGGTTTAAATGCCGTATGCCTTCGTTGATTGCTCGACTCTTTGCAAAGCATGCTCCGTCTGCATAGATCTCTTTGCTGCAGATATATTGCAAGTTATATTTTTTACAAACCTCTATAGTTTTTTTATCGCTGTGATGTGTAACTATGAGCCATCTAGAAAACTTATCACGATTTGAAACTATCTGTTCGAGATAGTCACTATAGTCAATTGATACCGTAATTGCGTCGACCTTCATAGCGTTTCTATGTCTATTCGTTCAGCTCCATAAAAATATCTAAAGCCATAGCTGCGCAACACGCTACGATACATCGGTGACTCTATATTATATGGAAAACAAAAATGTTGAGGCAAACTCCCTAATTGTTTTTTAAAAATCTTAGACATTTCTCGAGTGTCGCGTATCATAGCAGAAAAGTCTGACACCACATTGTATATATGTGAATGACTGTGACAACCAACTGTAAAGTTTGGTAAAGAATCTGTATGTTTTATTTGAGACCATTTCATATAGTGTCTGTATGATCCAGCAAATGCAGAGTTATGAGCGTCGACGCATGAAACACACGACTGATCCTGTTCTTCGTCTTCGGGGCAGACTATTTCGCTGCTTATAAAAAATATTTTTTGGGTGTCTATCTGTTGCAACTCATGAATATGCGCATACTGACTGTAGAGACCGTCGTCAAAGGTAAGAATATATTGTTCTAAAGGAAGATTAAGATATTCCTCTTTAAACTCATGAATCATCAATACTGGTTTCATTTTAATCGAAGAACATAGTCGACTATCGGGCTGCTAAAATAGTCTGCTATCATTTGCGCGTTTGGTATGACACAATGACCGCCAATCTTTCCATGAGCCGGAGACAACACAGGACGAACGACATTCATTTTTCCTAGTTTTTTATAGCCAGAGTTATACTCACTATTCCAGAGAGTCATAACTTCAGCATAGTCTAAGGCTTCACGCTGACACAGCTCGTGTACCTCATCATGAAAAGCTATGCACATTCCGTAGTATAGAGTACATAACGTCTTTGCGGTCTCAAGTGATTTACAGCATTTAAAAGTTAACGTCCCAACTCCAAGTTCAGCGAAATGTTTGCATGCCTCTATCGCAGACACTTTATTTTTTCCAGCAACAAACTTTTTAAAAATTTTCAAACATTTATGCAAGTGTGGATGAATGCCAACTACTGGAGAATAGACTAGACCTTCAAACGCTATCTTGTCACAAGTTCCAGGATGTACGGTGCTGTGGATGACCGCTAACCTAGGAGAAACCTGAGAAATATATTTTTCAACCTCAGTTACGAAACTCTCACTATATGGAAAACAAATATGCAGTATGTCGCAGCTGCATTGACAAGTTGGACTATCAACATCAACGAGATGCAAGTCGTAGAGGTCATGACTGTATAGTTGCGCGATTGCTTGACCAATCTCTCCGTAACCGACTATTACAACTTGTTGTTTTTTCATTTTTTAGTGTATATGTTTAGGAATGGTTCAGCAATTTTATAGCCGCAGAGACCCCCATAATAGAGGTCTCTATGCTTTATATATTCTAAATTTAATGGGTCAATTTCAGACTTAACTTCTGTCTCGTATCGAGAGATGCAACTGTATTTTGTTTGGCTGACTTCGCTAGTATCAAAATAGGTATTATACTCAATTCCGGTGCGGGCCCACTCAGTACTTCCAGGTATCGAATATTCATAGAGCTCTTTTACGCTGCAACTTTCACGAGGTCTGCAGGCTACTCGAGTTGCATTTGAAACTATTCTGTGGTCACTGTGTATGTCCTGTGAATAGTGCGTAAATACTGTGTCTGGGGATATCTTTTGTACGAGAGACGTCGCGTATGAACTCAGTTCTAGGAATGGAACGCGATCTAGTGACATATCTGAATAGTCTAGTTGTAGATATTCTGCTATGTGTAGGTCGTTTATATTTGCAGTCATCGCGTCTTGTCTTGATTGCTGGACATGCTCAGAACCCGGTCGATCGCCTCGACAAAAAACGCAGAGTGTAATTCTGTGGTCGCGTGATAGCAGCGCGCATGTGCCTCCCATACCAAACTCAACATCGTCTAGATGTGCTGCAAATATTAGGACTCTTTTCATAGCATATGCAGTATCGTGTCTTCTAGACTATATTTAGAGTTATATAACGCATTCATTTTAGAGCAGTCGGGTGATCGCTTTAGTATATCACGATGCTCTTTAGAAAAATGCGTAGAGTAGTCAGAGAGACGTATGTCTACGTTTGAACGAGACAGCGTTTTACATAGATTTGCCAACTCGAGAATAGAACTTATATTTTTTGGGTTGCCTACATTATAGATTTGACCGTTAAATTTTTGTGTGTTTACTACGTTTAAAAACCCCACAAGATCGCGAACGTCACAAAAGGCTCGCGTTTGGGTGCCGTCTCCATGCACAATAATGTCTTTGTCGCTCTTTATATGTTGTATAAAAGAAGACAGCACCCCCTTGCGATCACCTCTACCACTTATATTAAATGGTCGTACAATTACGCATTGCGGACATAGACTTTTGCATAAAAATTCAGAGGTTAATTTGCCGCTTGCATAGCCCCATCGTGGGGTGTCTGGAGAACCTACAGTCAAGTCATCAGTTTCAACCGCACTCTCGCATTCTTTGTAGACTTCAGAGGTACTAAAAAATACTATTTTTTTGTTGTGTTTTTTAACGAGGTTAAACACCTTTAGATTCATTTTAATCATGTCATTCAAAAATGAATCTTTGTGAGCATCAATAAGATCAATACCAACCGGACTTGCTAGGTGATAAACAATGTCACAGTCTGCAATTGCGCATTCAAGAACGAGCGAATCAGCGCACAAGTCTACACCAGATTTTTTGTCTAAAGAAGTGATGTCATGAATGTTTATCCAATTTTGTATACAAGCCTGGCCAATAAAACCGTCACCGCCAGTAATCAACATTTTCATATCTTATATGGTAGATTTTTATAATTAGTAATAAGTTTAATAGACGTATCGGGTGATATATACGAATGTCGTAATATAATAAGCTTTAATAAATCACTATAATATTCAAAAGATTTATTAAAAAATCCATAAGACCACGTAAAATCATTTTTTAATACCCAACATTCATGATTACTAATTATTTCATCCCCGCGCCAGAATAGACCCGGAATAAAATGAGTTATAGGGTATATATCTTCTAAATCAATTATTTTAAACTTACCAGTTTTTTTATTAATCATTATATTTTCATTTTTACAATCTATAGTGGTTATACATAGATCTAAATTTTTTATGTGTGAACAATATTCATTTAAAATATTAAAATAATCATTAGATGTTCTTTCATAAGGAGTAATAGAT
>OCVQ010001648.1_pt1 | contig 16416 bp, 15 predicted proteins | sample 1539061 | NCBI WGS metagenome assembly OCVQ01 (sample SAMEA3355526, study PRJEB22509) | marine metagenome | biome: marine; feature: river plume; material: water | place: USA | collected 2010-08-08 | depth 0.5 m | reverse complement strand
GGCTGGCGTGTTGGAGGCTGCAATTGGGGCGGATGCAACGGGCAAGTCTTTGACCGCAGAAGGCGTGGCCGCTGCCGTTGCTTTGTCGGCGGGTGCCGCTGTAGGCGCAGGGAAGAACGTGGCCTTGTTCCCGTTGTAAACCTGCCATTGGTCCCATAGAAGAACCATGGAGAAGCCAAAAATGACCCATAAAAAGGTGCGGCGAATATCGTTCATGAAGACTTCTTCGAAGAGGAGTGAGTTAACGGGTGATGCAATAAACGCGAAAGCCACTTGGGTGCTTGTTCGGGCACTGGATCGTGGCCGCCGTTGCACCATGGCTGGCAACGGCCTATACGTTTGAGGGTGAAATAACTGCCAACTCCGGCGCCATGTTGCTTTAAAGCATCGAGGGCATAAACAGAGCAGGTTGGCTCAAACCGACATGCCGATCCTAACCAAGGGCTGAGGAAAAGGCGATACCCTTTCACAATGCCGATCAATAGTTTCTGAATCATGGCTTGTTGGCTGCGTGTTCAAACAGCTGCTCTAGCTCAAGCCGGACAGCTTGCTTGAGGAGTGTGGATGTGGCGCTGATGAATTGCTTCCGATCAAATCCTGAACGCAAGCGAACAACGTGGGCTGCACAGGGCAATCTAACTTCAAACTGCGCACTGATGGCGTAGATTTGTCGCTTGATGGTGTTGCGAGTGACGGCACGTCGGGCCCAACGTTTGGGCACCATGGCGCCAAGCCAAACAGCTTGCGGGTGAAAGAGAGGGGGATGCGCATCTTCAACCTGTGGGTTGACTGCAGTTGTGCCAGAGTTAGGCAAGCTGAGACGATGCAATGCGAAATGTGGGGTGCGAGAAACCGTGCCACCTGCGAGGGCAGCTTGGAATTGAGGGCGGGTTTTTAATCGCTGCACACCACTGCCGAGTCATGGGATTGCCCAATCAACAAGGGGCAATAACCAGGCTTAAGCAGCCAAGCGTTTACGGCCTTTGGCGCGGCGTGCATTGATCACAGCGCGGCCACCACGTGTTTTCATGCGAACCAAAAAGCCGTGTGTACGTGCGCGGCGTGTCTTAGAGGGTTGATAAGTGCGTTTCATTTTGAATCAGATATTTTTGGGGGAAACCGGCGATTATCGCAAACTTTCTGGGAGCTGGCAAACCCTGCTACTGATTTGTCCTAAAAATATCCATGGACCCACCTGAAAATTCTGGTTTATGATGGCACAAGCTGTCCGCCTTGCATGTGGATAAACTCTTGATAAAGTTACTTTTGAGTCCAATGAAACAACCATCTGTCCACACCCTAGGCGCTTGCCAATGAGCAACGGACAGCATCCCTCGGACGCAGACGAAGCCGGTCAAGCGCTTTGGCAGGTGTGCCTAGACGAGCTGGCTCAGGAGATCCCTGAGCAGCAATTCAACACTTGGATCAAGCCGCTGACCGCCCAGGTCTCTGATGACCTCTCTAAGGTCACATTGTTTGTGGCCAACCGATTCAAATTAGATTGGATACGGGCGCAATACAGTGCCAAATTGGCCGATGTCTTATCTCGATTGCATGGTCAAAAAATTCAAATTGAGTTAGCACTCGCTACCAGAGAAGTGCAAGGAAAAACTGCATTTTCAATGGCTAAATCTGCTTTAGAAGCCAGGCCCGAAACAGCTGACGCGCCCGATGAAGTGCCCGCCGATGGCCATCGCCACCGTTTGAACACGGCCCTCACTTTTGACACCTTGGTGGAGGGCTCTGCCAACCGCATGGCCCGCGCAGCAGCCATGCATGTGGCCACCATGCCCGGCCACCTTTACAACCCGCTTTTCATCTACGGTGGCGTGGGTTTGGGTAAGACCCACTTGGTGCATGCGGTGGGTAACAAACTGTTGGCTGACAGGCCCGACGCCAAAGTTCTCTACATTCACGCTGAGCAGTTTGTGTCGGATGTGGTTAAAGCCTACCAGCGCAAAACATTTGACGAGTTCAAGCACCGTTACCACTCGCTCGACTTGCTCCTGATTGATGACGTGCAATTCTTTGCCAACAAAGATCGCACTCAAGAAGAGTTTTTCAACGCCTTTGAGGCCTTGCTGGCCAAAAAGTCGCACATTGTGATGACCAGCGACACCTATCCCAAAGGCTTGGCTGACATCCATGAGCGCTTGGTATCCCGATTTGATTCGGGCCTCACGGTGGCCATCGAGCCGCCTGAGCTTGAAATGCGGGTGGCCATTTTGATCAACAAGGCCATCAGTGAAGGCAGTGTCATGCCCGAAGAGGTGGCCTTCTTTGTGGCCAAGAACGTGCGTTCGAACGTGCGTGAACTGGAAGGCGCATTGCGCAAAATTTTGGCGTATTCGCGTTTTAACCAGAAGGAAATTTCCATCCAACTGGCACGGGAAGCCCTGCGCGACTTGCTGTCCATTCAAAATCGCCAAATCAGCGTCGAGAACATTCAAAAAACGGTGGCCGATTATTACAAGATCAAGGTCGCCGACATGTACTCCAAAAAGCGCCCGGCCAGCATTGCTCGGCCGCGTCAGATTGCCATGTACTTGGCCAAAGAATTGACCCAAAAAAGCTTGCCTGAAATTGGCGAGTTGTTTGGCGGCAGAGACCACACCACGGTCTTGCATGCCGTGCGAAAAATCAGCGCAGAACGCCAGCAACTGACTGAGCTGAACCAACAATTGCACGTTTTGGAACAAACCCTAAAAGGTTAAGCCAGATGGTCTTTCTGGGCGTGTTTTTGGGACGGGGCTGAAGCCCCCCCAAAGAATGCTGAATTAAGGCGGTCAAAAGCTCAATTTAAGGCAAAAAATCAGCGAAAATCTAGGGGTGCCCGAATTCCAAATCGGGGCCCCCTAAAACAGAGGAAGACATGATCGTACTGAAGGCCACCCAAGACAAATTGCTGTCTGTTTTGCAATCCGTTTCTGGCATCGTTGAGCGTCGTCACACATTGCCTGTTTTGGCCAATGTGTTGATTCGCAAAACTGGTAAAGCTCTGCAGTTGACTACCAGCGATCTTGAAATCCAAATTCGCACCACCGCCGAAATGGATGGCGATGCCGGCGACTTCACCACCACAGTGGGCGCGCGCAAACTGATCGACATTTTGCGCACCATGCCTTCCGATCAAACCGTCAGTTTGGAATCCAGTCAAAGCAAGTTGATCTTGAAGGGTGGCAAATCCAAATTCACATTGCAAACATTGCCCGCCGAAGACTTTCCTTTGGTGCAAGAAGCCGCCAGTTTTGGCCCCGTTTTTAGCGTGCCGCAAAAAACTTTGAAGCAGTTGCTCAGCCAAGTGTCTTTTGCCATGGCTGTGCACGACATCCGTTATTACCTCAACGGCATTTTGTTTGTGGCCGAAGGCAAGCAGTTGTCTTTGGTGTCCACCGACGGTCACCGTTTGGCTTTTGCGTCGGCTACCTTGGACACCGATGTGCCCAACAAACAAGAAGTTATTTTGCCGCGCAAAACCGTGCTCGAAATGCAGCGCTTGTTAAGCGATGCAGAAGGCGCCATCGACATGCAGTTTGCCAACAACCAAGCCAAGTTCAGTTTTGGTGGCATGGAGTTTGTGACCAAACTCGTTGAAGGCAAGTTCCCCGATTACAACCGCGTCATTCCCAAAGGCCACCGCAACAACCTCACGCTGGGCCGTCAAGCCTTGTTGTCTTGCTTGCAACGCACCGCCATTCTCACCAGCGACAAATTCAAAGGCGTGCGCCTTAATTTGGATCCCGGCACATTGCGTGTAGCGTCGACCAACGCCGAGCAAGAAGAAGCCGTGGACGAACTCGACATTGATTACGGCGGTGACAGCATCGAAATTGGTTTTAACGTCACCTACATCATCGACGTGCTCACCAACATGAGCCAAGACATGGTGCGCATTGATTTGGCCGATGCCAACAGCTCTGCACTCATCACCATCCCAGAAAACGACCAGTTCAAATACGTGGTGATGCCCATGCGCATTTAAGGCTTGAACTGCTTGACGGTGAATCAAAGCACCCCAAGAAGAGCCTTTCGAAACCCGCGTTGATTCGCGGGTTTCGGCCATTCAAGAGATTGAGAAAAGTAAAAATGACCGAAGAAAACAAGCCCACCGCAGAAGAATTCACCACGCTGCAACCCACCATCGATACCAATCAAGCGGGTGCCTCTGAGGGCTATGGCGAGGGTTCAATTCAAATTTTGGAAGGCTTGGAAGCCGTTCGCAAGCGCCCTGGCATGTACATCGGCGATACGTCCGACGGTACCGGCCTGCACCACTTGGTGTTTGAGGTGGTTGACAATTCCATCGACGAATCATTGGCCGGCCACTGTGATGACATCGTGGTCACCATTCACTCCGACAACTCCATCAGCGTGACCGACAACGGCCGCGGTATTCCCACCGGCGTGAAGATGGACGACAAGCATGAGCCCAAGCGCTCAGCGTCTGAAATTGCCCTCACGGAATTGCACGCAGGCGGCAAGTTCAATCAAAACAGCTACAAGGTGTCTGGTGGTTTGCACGGCGTGGGCGTGAGTTGCGTCAATGCGCTCAGCAAGTGGTTGCGCCTCACGGTGCGCCGCGAAGGCAAAGTGCATCAAATTGAATTTGCCAAAGGCTTTGTGCAAAACCGTTTGCTCGAAATGGTCGATGGCGTCGAAGTGTCGCCCATGAAAATCACGGGCGCTACAGAAAAACGCGGCACAGAAGTTCACTTCTTGCCCGACACCGACATCTTCACGCAGAACCACGATTTCCATTACGAAATTTTGGCCAAGCGTTTGCGCGAACTCAGTTTCTTGAACAACGGTGTGCGCATTCGTTTGAAAGACGAGCGCACTGGCAAGGAAGACGACTTCTCTGGCGCCGGTGGTGTCAAAGGTTTTGTCGACTTCATCAACGCCAATAAAAAAGTGTTGCACCCCAACGCGTTCATTGCTTTGGGCGAGCGTCCTGCCGATTCCTACGGCGGCATTCCTGGCACCAGCATTGGTGTCGAAGTGGCCATGCAATGGAACGATGGCTACAACGAAAACGTTTTGTGCTTCACCAACAACATTCCCCAGCGCGATGGCGGCACCCACCTCACAGGTTTGCGCGCCGCCATGACGCGTGTCATTGGCAAGTACATTGAGAAAAATGAAATTGCCAAAAAGCAAAAAGTGGAAGTCAGTGGCGACGACATGCGCGAAGGTTTGTGCTGTGTACTCAGCGTCAAAGTGCCTGAGCCTAAATTCTCCAGCCAGACCAAAGACAAGTTGGTGTCGAGTGAAGTGCGCGCACCGGTGGAAGACATCGTGGCCAAAGCACTGAGCGACTTTTTAGAAGAGCGCCCCAACGACGCCAAAATTTTGTGCGGCAAAATTGTGGAAGCTGCGCGCGCTCGTGAAGCCGCTCGCAAAGCCCGAGAAATGACACGACGCAAAGGCGTGCTCGATGGCATGGGCTTGCCTGGCAAATTGGCCGATTGCCAAGAAAAAGATCCTGCACTCTGCGAAATTTACATCGTCGAGGGCGACTCCGCCGGTGGCTCTGCCAAGCAAGGCCGCGACCGTAAATTCCAAGCCATTCTGCCCCTGCGCGGCAAGATCTTGAACGTTGAAAAAGCGCGCTACGAAAAATTGCTCACCAGCACTGAAATTGTGACGCTCATCACGGCGCTTGGCACCGGCATTGGCAAGGTCACCGCAGACTCTGGCAAGAGCGGCACCGACGACTTCAACGTCGACAAATTGCGCTACCACCGCATCATCATCATGACCGACGCCGACGTCGACGGCGCACACATTCGCACTTTGTTGCTCACCTTCTTCTACCGTCAAATGCCCGACCTGGTAGAGCGTGGCCACATCTACATTGCACAGCCGCCCCTTTACAAAGTGAAGGCCGGTAAAGAAGAGTTGTATTTGAAAGATGCGCCCGCACTGGATGGCTTTTTGCTGCGCATTGCTTTGAAAGACGCCAGCATTGCCACGGGCGGTGCATCACCGCAAGTGCTCAGCGGCGACACACTCGAGTCCTTGGCGCGCAAGCACCAAGTAGCCGAAGCAGTCATTCAGCGTTTGTCCAACTTCATGGACGCGGAAGCATTGCGCGCCATTGCTGATGGCGTGTCCCTTGACCTGGACAACTTAGATCTGGCGGCTGAATGCGCCCCCGCTTTGCAAGCCAAATTGCGCGAACTCAACACCACCGGCATTCCTGCTGAAGTGAGCGCTGAGTTTGACGTTCGCACCGACAAGCCATTGCTGCGCATCAGCCGTCGGCATCACGGCAACATCAAGAGCAGCGTCATTACGCAAGATTTCGTACATGGTGCCGACTACGGCGCATTGGCCGAAGCCGCCAACACCTTCCGCGGTTTGCTGGGCGAAGGCGCCAAAGTCATGCGTGGTGAGGGCGAGCGTCAAAAAGAAGAAAAGACCAACGACTTCCGCCAAGCCATGCATTGGCTCATCGGCGAAGCCGAGCGCACCACCAGCCGTCAGCGCTACAAAGGCTTGGGCGAAATGAACCCCGCGCAGCTGTGGGAAACCACCATGGACCCCACCGTGCGCCGTTTGCTGCGCGTGCAAATTGACGACGCCATTGAAGCCGATCGCGTGTTCACCATGCTCATGGGCGACGAGGTCGAGCCACGTCGTCACTTCATTGAGAGCAACGCATTGCGCGCGGGCAACATCGACATTTGATGCCTTGAATCAATCAGCGATCTTGCGCTGACCCGCAGTCATGGCGCTTCCCATCGAAGCGGCCATGATCAAGCCGATGGCACCCAATTGTTGTGTGCTGAGTTGTTCTGAAAGAACCAGCCAACCCGCCAATGCACCGACGGCGGGCTCTAGACTGAGCAAGATGCTGAAGGTTTGTTTGGGCAAGTGTTTGAGTGAATACATTTCCAAGCTATAGGGAATAGCACTCGATAGCAAGGCAATGCCTAAGCCAGCCAACATCCACTCTGGGTTTAACAATGAACTGCCCGCCACACTGATGCCGACAGGGGTAACCAGCAAAGCTGCCACCAACATGCCCATGGGTGTGGCAAATGCCCCAATGCGATCGGCCACGCGTTGGCCGACAACAATGTAGACGGCCCAGCAAGCACCAGCGCCTAAGGCAAAAGCAATTCCCACAGGATCGATCGCAGCAGCCTGCATGTCCGCACCTGAAGCGTTTCCAAGTGGCAAGATCAGGCCCATGCCGGCAACGGCTAAAACAATCCACACAAAGTCGAGCGGTTTTTTGGAAGACCACAAAGCGACGGCCAAGGGCCCCGTGAATTCAACGGCGATGGCCAAACCAAAGGGCACTGTTTTGATGGCGTTGTAAAAGAGCAAATTCATCAGGCCCAATGTGGCGCCAAAGACGACCAGGATGGGCGCATCGGCCCAAGTCCAAGCGCGGCGCCAAGGGCGCCAAAAAGCCATCAGCAACAAGGTGGAAAACACCAAGCGGTAGGTGGTGGTGCCCTCGGCACCTACAAAGGGAAACAAGCCTTTGGCCAAAGATGTGCCAGCACACAGAGTGATCAAACTGACCATCAGTGCGGCAACAGGTAAAAAAGGAAATCGCAAGTTTTATTTTCCGGAAGATGTGCGCATCATAGTGTTGTCGGCACCGACACCCCAGAGACTTAAATTTCTAAGGCGATGGGCTGTCCGTGTGGTGTCCGTGCAGCGGCCGCTTCCCAAGCATGTTCCAAATCATGAATTTGGTCGGCTGTGCCCAATTGCTTGGCCAGTACCATTGACTCCAAGGCATTGAGCCAGTGGGTGTAATACGTGGTGCCGGTGTCTGCGTCGCCAGAAGTCTGCGCGTTGCGAATTTCATGCGTCAATGAAGCGGCCCATTCAGGCCAGCTGAACAAGCCCTTTTCGTGCAACTGCAGCGTCATGGCAAAAGCATGCGCTTGCCAAGGTTCTGCAAAGACAACGCCGTTGGCTTCTTGGATGGGCAGAGGCATTTCGCCGCCGCACTGTTGGGCAATGTCTTCAAGGGTCAGGTGGGTGTTTTGCATGGCTGTGCTTGAGAAGGTCTCAGTCTGTGGCTTCTAAATAAGATTCCCATGCGTCCACAGTCACCTCCACGCTGGGGTCACTGCCAACGCCCCACAAGGTGGGCCCGTCGAAGACCACGGTGTAGAGCCATTCAACCGTCACGTTGAAGGGCGGCAATGCGCGCAGGGTGTGCTGATCAGGCATCACATGACCGCCGTGCAAGCTGACGATGGTGCCCACATGGCCGCGCACATAACGCGGCAAACGAGTGTGCCCTTGTGGATGCATATTGAGCGCGCGAACTTTTTGGCCTACTTTGAACAAGGCGGGCTGAGCGATGGGGCGCTCGGTGGGGGTACCCGCTTTCAAGGCTGCGTCCACGGTGTCAAGCGTGAGCACTTTGTTGACTTTGGCAGGGGGCGTGATTAACTGACCTGCTTCAAGCTCTGCCTGCGTCACCATACCGCGTTCTAACAAGAGTTTTTCCAACCCACGAATCCAAATCTCGTAATAGGTGCTGGACAAATAGGTGGCAGGTGGCAATGACTCTCGGGCAGCGCGACTCAGGTCAATGTTCCATTGCCCGCTGGCGCCCATGGCCACGGTCATGGCCATGGCCCGACTTTCCCAGTTTGCGTGGAACAAAGGCTCAGCCTCTTCTAAAAGAACGGGGCCAAAACCTTGCTGGCCACCCATGTCGTGAACGCCATTCATATCAGTGCCGTCCCAATCATGGCGTCGCGCGTGACCAAAGCAGCAAGGTCTGTTTGCGACAAATTGTCTGTGCCAGTAGGGCGTTTAGGCAAGACCAAATACCGAACTTCGGCGGTGGAGTCCCAAACGCGAATGCGGGTGCTTTCTGGCAAGGCAACCCCAAAGTCGGCCAACACTTTGCGGGGCTCAAGGACAGCGCGGGAACGGTAGGCGGCGCTTTTGTACCAAACGGGCGGTAAGCCTAAAACGGGCCAGGGGTAACAACTGCAGAGGGTGCAAACCACCATGTTGTGTTGGTCGGTGGTGTTTTCTACCGCAACCATGTGCTCACCTTGCCGGCCCGTGAAGCCTAAAGAGGCGATGGCGGCGGTGGCGTCCTGAAGCAGCCAAGCTTTGAAGTCGGGCTCGGCCCAAGCTTTGGCCACCACTTGAGCGCCATTGTGAGGGCCAACTTCGTTTTCGTAAGTCTCAATGATGCGGTCGATGCCGGCAGGGTCGATGTACCCTTTTTGGGTGAGCAGGGTTTCCAAGGCTCTCACTCTGACGTCCATTTCACTTAAGGTGGAATGGTCGTGATCGTGGTCATGAGAATGGCTGGTCATGGTCGTCTCCCGAGTTGGACAAGGTCTTTGAATGCCATCATAGCCCCGCATACAATCGGAGGTTGGCCTGAAAAGCCGGTTACAAGCCGATTTTTGGGAATTACCTTAAATTTATTCGTGGAGTTCGTCGATGTTCATTTCATCCGCTTTTGCCCAAACCGCCCCAGCCGCTGCATCGGGCGGCGACCTGCAATCTTCTTTGATGAGCATGTTGCCCTTGCTCTTGATGTTTGTGGTGTTGTATTTCGTCATGATTCGCCCCCAAATGAAAAAGCAAAAAGAGCACAAAACCATGATTGATGCGCTTGCCAAAGGCGACGAAATCGTGACAGCCGGTGGCTTCTTGGGCAAAGTGAGCAAATTAGGCGACGGCTATTTGAACGTTGAGATTGCCAATGGCGTAGAAATTCAAATGCAACGCTCTGCTGTGATTCAAGTTTTGCCCAAGGGCTCAATGAAGTAATTGCAAAACAACCCTGAGCATTGAATGTGCCGGGGAGTTTGCTTGTTGCTCTTTTTTCTTCTTTGAAGCGGCCGCCATCATGAACCGTTATCCGGTGTGGAAATTTGCGATCATCGTCATCGCTTTGTTGTTGGGCTTGGTTTACACCTTGCCTAACTTTTTTGGTGAAGCACCTGCGGTGCAAGTTTCTTCTTCCAAGGTGAGTTCGAAGGTGGACACGGCCACTTTGGCGCGTGTGGAAGACGCTCTCAAGACTGCCAATGTGCCTTCTGCAGCAGTCACTCTGGAAGGGACTTCCATCAAAGCTCGCTTTGAAACCACGGAGCAACAACTCAAAGCCAAAGACGCCATTCAAAAAGCCTTGATTCCAGAAGGCGCAGACAACGGCTATGTGGTGGCTTTGAATTTGCTGTCGCGGTCACCCTCTTGGTTGACCGCTTTGCACGCTTCACCCATGTATTTGGGATTGGACTTGCGCGGTGGTGTTCACTTTATGTTGCAAGTGGACATGAAAGCCGCGTTGTCGCAAAAAACCGATTCATTGGCAGGCGACATTCGAACCACATTGCGTGAAAAAGATATCCGCCACGGCGGCATCACGCGCAACGGCCAAAGCATTGAAATCAAAGTACGCGATCAAGCGCAGTTGGATGCCGCACTGCGTGTCTTGGCTGATCAGTTTGCCGACTTGCAAGTCGTTAATGCCGCCGAGGGCAGCGAGTTCAAAATCACGGCCAATGTCAAGCCTGACGCTGCGCGCCGCGTGCAAGAGCAGGCCTTGAAGCAAAACATCACCACCTTGCACAACCGAATCAATGAGTTGGGTGTGGCTGAGCCGGTCATTCAACAGCAAGGCCTTGACCGCATTGTGGTGCAACTGCCTGGCGTGCAAGACACGGCCAAGGCCAAAGATATTTTGGGGCGCACGGCCACCTTGGAAGTTCGCTTGGTTGATGAGAGCAGCGAAGCTCGTTCTGCAGAGCAAACCAATGGCTTGGTGCCCTTTGGCTCTGAGCGTTACTTAGAGCGCAACGGCCAGCCGGTGATTGTGAAAAAGCAGGTCATTCTGACAGGCGACAACCTGACCGATGCGCAACCAGGCTTTGACGGTCAAACACAAGAGCCCGTTGTGAATTTGTCATTGGATGGCAAAGGCGCACGCATCTTTAAAGATGTCACGCGCGAAAACGTGGGCAAGCGCATGGCCATTTTGCTGTTTGAAAAAGGCAAAGGCGAAGTGGTGACAGCGCCTGTCATCCGTTCAGAAATTGGTGGTGGCCGCGTTCAAATTTCTGGCCGCATGACCACCAGCGAAGCCAACGACACGGCGCTGCTCTTGCGCGCAGGCTCTTTGGCCGCGCCGATGGAAATCATTGAAGAGCGCACCATTGGCCCCAGCTTGGGTGCCGAAAACATTGCCAAAGGTTTCAACAGTGTCATCTGGGGCTTCTTGGTGATTGTCGCTTTCATGTGCGTTTATTACGCGGTGTTTGGCTTGTTCTCTAGTGTTGCGTTGGCCGTCAACTTGTTGTTGCTGGTGGCGGTGCTGTCGATGTTGCAAGCCACCCTCACCTTGCCCGGCATGGCCGCCATGGCCTTGGCGCTGGGCATGGCCATTGACTCCAACGTGCTGATCAATGAACGTGTGCGTGAAGAGTTGCGTTTGGGTGCTTCGCCTCAAGCGGCCATTCACACAGGTTACGACCGTGCTTGGGCCACTATTTTGGACTCCAACATCACCACCCTGATTGCGGGTGTAGCCCTGTTGGCTTTTGGCTCTGGTCCTGTGCGCGGCTTTGCGGTGGTGCATTGTTTGGGCATTTTGACCAGCATGTTCTCTGCGGTGTTTTTCTCGCGCGGTTTGGTCAATCTTTGGTATGGCCGCCAGAAGAAACTCAAGTCGGTGTCTATCGGCACAGTTTGGCGACCTGACGGTTCTGCACTGCCTGCAACAATCGACGACAAAGCATAAAGCGGAGCAGCATCATGGAATTTTTCAAAATCCGCAAAGACATCCCGTTCATGAAGAATGCGTTGATTTTCAACGTCATCTCCTTGGCCACTTTTTTACTGGCCGTGTTCTTTTTGTTCAGCCGTGGTTTGCATTTGTCGGTGGAATTTACGGGCGGCACCGTGATGGAAGTCAGCTACAGCCAACCCGCCGACCTCAATCAGGTGCGCGGCGTGGTTTCAAGCTTAGGCTACACCGAGGTGCAAGTCCAAAACTTTGGCACAGCGCGCGATGTGATGATTCGCTTGCCTGCGCAAAAGGGCGTGAGTTCTGCGCAGCAAAGTGACAAACTCATGGAAGCCTTGAAAACGCAAAACGCAGAAGCTACCATGCGCCGCTCAGAATATGTGGGCCCTCAAGTGGGTGAAGAGTTGGCGACAGACGGCCTGAAGGCTTTGGCCTTTGTGGTGATTGGCATCATGCTTTATTTGGCAGTGCGCTTTGAATGGAAATTTTCGGTGGCGGCCATCATTGCCAACTTGCACGACGTCATCATTATCTTGGGCTTCTTTGCCTACTTTCAGTGGGAATTCTCCTTGGCGGTGTTGGCCGCGGTGCTGGCGGTGCTGGGCTATTCGGTGAACGAGTCGGTCGTGATCTTTGACCGAATTCGCGAGAACTTCCGACGCTATCGCAAGATGAACACGGTTGAGATCATTGACAACGCCATCACGTCCACCATCAGCCGAACCATCATCACGCACGGCTCAACGCAAATCATGGTGCTCTCCATGTTGTTGTTTGGCGGCGAGACCTTGCACTACTTTGCCATGGCGCTGACCATCGGTATTTTGTTTGGCATTTACTCCTCGGTGTTTGTGGCGGCGGCCATTGCCATGTGGTTGGGCATTCAGCGCGAAGACTTGATCAAAGCGCCACCGAAAAAAGACGAAGACCCAGACGACCCCAACTCTGGCGCCGTGGTTTAAACAAGTAGTTTTAGGCAGAGAGTTAAGGCAGAGAGTTAAGGCAGCGTGTTAACGGCGTGGACTAAGCTTTTGGTAAAGGCCGCCTTGCAAGCGGCCTAGTGCCCCGTTCAATTCCAATTGAAACAATTCAGCTTGCAACTGAGAGGTGCTTAAGCCACTTCTTATTTGCAGCTCATCTAGGCCCACAGGGTCTTGTCCCAAATAGTCAAGCACCCTCAAAGTTGACGAGCCAATCTGATCCTTTTCTAAAAAGGTTTCGAGCGCACTGGGTGGGTTTAACAGGTCAGGTTCAGACGTGGTGTGCCAATCAACAGCGGGCAGGTCTTTCAACTCTTCCAAAATATCTTGTGCACAGTCGACCAACTTAGCGCCTTGCTTGATGAGGTCGTGACACCCTTTAGAGACGGTGGTGTGAATGGAGCCTGGTATGGCAAACACCTCTTTGCCCAAGTCCAGTGCTTGCTTGGCGGTAATCAAAGAGCCAGAACGCGCTGCAGCTTCGACCACCAAGCAGCCCTGAGACAAGCCAGCGATCAAGCGATTGCGTTGTGGGAAATTGGAGGTGAGGGGCGGCGTGTTCAATGGGTACTCGCTGATCAACAAGCCATGCGCCGCAATCTTTAAGGCCAAGGCATGATTTTGATGCGGATAGACGCGGTCTAAGCCGGTTCCGACCACGGCCACCGTGTGCAAGGGATGATGCGGGCTGCCACCTTTTAAAGCGCCTTGGTGCGCGGCTGTGTCTACCCCCAAGGCCAAGCCAGAAACCACCGTGAGACCCGCTTGTGCCAGATGGACAGCAAAGTCGTGTGCATTCAAACGGCCTTGTGGCGTGGGGTTGCGACTGCCCACCACTGCGATTGCACGTGGTGCTTGGTGGACGGGTGGGCTTAGCAAGTGCAGGTGCTGAGTTTGACCTAAAACGTACAACAGGCAAGGCGGGTCGGGTGTGAGCATGAGACTGCTTGGATAGTCGCTATCGGCCAAGGTGAGAAGTCGCTTGTGCGCGACCTTGGCCGTGCCGAGATCAGCCTGCGTTTGGAGCCACTCCCAAGTGGTCTCTAATGCGTCTTCTAAGCCGAGAGGAATGAGGCGAAGTTGCTGGCCGATGGCGCTGCTTACAATTGTTTGCAACTCGGAAGTGCTTTGTTCAAAGACGGCCTCTGGCAAGCCAAACCTCAAAAGCAGGGCGCGCGCTGTGATATTGCCAACGCCAGGCGTGAGGCTCAAACGCAGCCAAGCCTTTAGACTTTCTCTAGACGAAACCATTTTTTTCCTAAACAGTGCCCCGCAGATTGGGGGAGGCCGATTTTGGGTACGATTCGTCACTTGCACAAGGCTTCTTCAAATTGGCGAAAATAGAGGTATTGCTAAATAAATCACCATGGCACTTTTAAACATTCTTTGCTACCCAGACCCCCGCTTGCACAAGGTGGCAACGCCCATCACGGCGTTCGACGAAAAGTTGCGCAAGCTTGTGGCGGACATGCTCGAGACCATGTACGAGGCACAAGGCGTCGGCTTGGCGGCAACGCAAGTCGATGTGCACCAGCGCTTGGTGGTGTTGGACACTTCTGAAGAGCGCAACCAGGCCACGGTGTTGATCAATCCAGAAATCACTTGGTACAGTGAAGAGCGCGTCAAAGGTGAAGAGGGCTGCTTGTCTGTCCCTGGCATTTACGATGGGGTTGAGCGCGCTGTGGCTGTCAAGGTCAAAGCGGCCGATGAACATGGCCAAGTTCGCGAGCTTGAAGCTGAAGGCCTGATGGCTGTGTGCGTGCAACACGAATTAGATCATTTGATGGGCAAGGTTTTTGTGGAGTACTTGTCGCCGCTCAAACGCAATCGCATCAAGACCAAAATGCTCAAAGCCCAAAAAGAAGACGCTTAAATCTACAGTGAAAGAACTTCTATGCGCGTGATTTTTGCGGGCACGCCCGAATTTGCTCGCAGCGCATTGACCGCACTGCATGCGGCAGGGCACGATATCGTGGGGGTTTTGACACAGCCCGACAGGCCTGCGGGTAGAGGCATGAAGCTTCAAGCTTCAGCCGTGAAGCAATTTGCATTGTCGAAAGGACTGACAGTTGTTCAGCCGCACAGTCTGAAATTAGATGGCAAGTACCCCGATGAAGCCCAAGCTGCCCAAGCCTTCATTTCAAATGCGCAAGCCGATGTCATGGTGGTTGCGGCTTATGGCTTGATCTTGCCGCAGTGGGTCCTTGATGCGCCCCGCTATGGCTGTCTGAATATTCATGCCTCACTGCTGCCCAGATGGCGAGGTGCTGCGCCCATTCACCGCGCCATTGAAGCCGGCGATGCTCAAACCGGTGTGACCATCATGCAAATGGATGCAGGACTGGACACGGGTGACATGTTGCTTGAAGAAAGTTGCCCTATCAGCCCCCAAGACACCACGGCCAGTTTGCATGACACTTTGGCCGAGATGGGCGCGCGAATGATTGTGACGGCGCTCTCGCAAGTGGGCCACTTCAAACCTGTGAAGCAGCCGCTTGAGGGCGTGACTTACGCGCACAAAATTGAAAAGGCAGAAGCCGCCATCGATTGGAAACAATCGGCGCAAGTGTTGGCTCAACGCGTGCGTGCATTTGACCCATTTCCAGGCATGACATTGCAATGGGGCGACGAAGTGATCAAGGTTTGGCAAGCGCATGCTGAGCCCTTGCCGCTCGAAACGTCTCATCACAAAGTGCCTGGTACTTTGCTCAGTGTGCAAGAAGAAGGCCTGAGAGTAGCTTGCGCTGAAGGTGTTTTATGCCTCACGCAATTGCAAAAGGCGGGCGGCAAACGCCAATCAACAACAGACTTTGTGCGCAGCTTCAAAGCTCAGGTGGGCGATGTTTTTCAAAGCTGAAAATTACCGTCACCCCGCCTTCATGGAGGCTGTGCGTGACGTGGCACCGCAAGCACCAGGTCTTGCTGCGTGGGGCTTAATGACCGGCGTGGCCATGGTGAATTCTGGCTTGAGTGTGTTTGAGTCAATTGCCATGACGCTGTTTGTGTATGCGGGCAGTTCGCAATTGGCGGCCTTGCCTTTGATCGCTGCGGGCGCGCCTGCCTGGGTGATTGTGGCCACAGGCTTTTGCGTGAACTTGCGTTTCATGGTTTTCAGTTTGCATCTGCGTCAATACCTCATGCATTTGCCGCGCCTTGAAAGAATGGTGCACGGCTATCTCACGGCCGATATCAGTTATGTGTTGTTCACACGGCGATTTGCAAATCCCAGCGAAGACCCTGCAGATCAATTGGCACAAGCAGCATCTCTTGCAGGTAACACTTGCATGATGTGGGTGAGTTGGATTGCGGCCAGTTTTGCTGGTATTTTTTTGGCCAACATCATTCCTACTTCTTGGGGCTTAGGCTTTGCGGGCACCTTGTGTTTGGTGGGCATCTTGTGCTCATTGGCCAGCACGCGCATGAGAATTTTTGCGGCAGGTGTGGCCGCTGTCACCGCCATTGCTGCGTACAACTTGCCTTTGAAATTCAACATCATCATGGCCATTGGTGTGGCCGTTGTCTTAAGCATGAGTTTGGAGCGTTTTCTAAAAATGCGTGAAGGACAAGGCGCATGAGTTTTTTTGAGGGCACCGACATTTGGACTTTGGCTGTGATCGCGGGTTTGACGGTCGTGACCCTTCTCACGCGCACTTTCTTTTTCTTTTCAAGCGAAGAATGGGCCTT
>OCVQ010001637.1_pt1 | contig 16512 bp, 7 predicted proteins | sample 1539061 | NCBI WGS metagenome assembly OCVQ01 (sample SAMEA3355526, study PRJEB22509) | marine metagenome | biome: marine; feature: river plume; material: water | place: USA | collected 2010-08-08 | depth 0.5 m | reverse complement strand
CATTATCAGGCTCATTAAATTTATCAGGTAGTCTTACTACAACAGGTACTATTACTGCAACAACATTAGTTGTTCAAACTATTACTTCCAGTATTAGTTCAATTACAGGTTCTACAAATTTTGGATCTTTAGCAGCTAACACTCATACATTTACAGGTAGTATTTTAATAACTGGAAGTAATTACATTAGTGTAGGAACGCCATCTCCAATTTATACTACTACTTTAATGTCAGCTTATGGTTCAGGATCTGATGTAGATATAGATGTTAAAAACAATACATCAGCAGGTGCTGCTAACTTATATTTAAGAAGCCAAACTGATGGTAGTGGTGAAATTAGATTTTCAAGAAATTCAGATAATTCAATACAAGGTAGAATACAATTCAGTCAGGCTAACGGATCAATGAATTTTAGAACTGGTGGTAATGATAACAAATTATTTATTAGTAGCAGTGGTAATGTAGGTATTGGTACAAGTAGTCCTAGTGGTCAATTTCAAGTTCAAGCTACTAATAGTGGTATTGTTTTTGATACAGCAACAGCATATACTCCTAGAATAAAAGCAGCAGGTGCACTTTCTGATTTACAAATTGAATCAGTAGGTAATGGTGGTCATTTGTATTTATCTGCACCAGGCACTACTTCAATAATGACAATGTCCACTAATGGTGGAGAAAGAATGCGTATTACAAGTGCGGGTAATGTAGGTATTGGTACTACATCCACAGCTTATAGATTAGCTGTAGTAACTTCAGGTGGTGCAGGTTTATACATATCGACATCAGGTTCTACTTTTGGAAATCCAAGTATAGCAATGATTAATGGTGCTATAGATACTACTATATCGGCTACATCTGATGGATTAGAAATCTCAACATATAGTTCACATAATATGTACTTTAGAACTGCGACTGTCGAAAGAATGCGTATTTACAGTGATGGATATATGTCATTAAATAGTGTAGTATTTGGTACAACAACATCAGGAACTGTAAGAACTCTTTATATAGGAAATGGAGCAAATTATCTTATTGGTGGTATTTCTTCTATTCGCGCTTCTAAAAAGAATATTAAAAATATATCTAATGTAGATTGGTTACAACAATTAACACCTGTTATATTTAATTATCGTAAAAAAGATGAAAAAGGAAATTATACAGAGGAAACATACGAAGATTTAAACTATGGTTTGATTGCTGAAGATACAGCTCCAATAGCTGATTTCTTAATCAATTACAATGATAAAGAGGATGGCACTAAAGAAATGATAGGAATTGAATATCCAAGATTAATAGTTCCATTACTTAAAGCAATTCAAGAACTCACAGCACGCGTACAATACTTAGAAAATAAATAATATGATACTTAACTCACCCACTATATCAGGTTCACTAACAGTAACAGGCAATATAATTGCCTCAGGCAGCATAACGCTATCAGGCTCTGTTGCATCAGCATCATATGCTGATACAGCATCATTTGTTGCTTTAGCACAATCTGCATCGTATGTGCTTACAGCACAAACAGCATCGTTTGTAGCAAATGCACAAACAGCATCATTTGTTGCTTTAGCACAATCTGCATCAAATGCAGTTTCTGCTCAAACAGCATCATTTGCGAATGCATTTACTGTTGCTTCAACTTTAACGGCACAAACGTTAGTAGTGCAAACTATTACTAGCTCGGTGGATTTTGTAACTGGCTCTACGCGATTTGGATCTATATTAGGAAACACACACGTGTTTAGTGGTTCTGTAACTATGAATCCTGGAGGATTATTTGTTAGTAGTAGTGGATTAGTAGGAATAGGTAATATTATTCCTGCTTATACATTAGATGTTAGTGGTACAGGTAGATTTACAGGAGTGGTTTATTTAACACCATCTTCTGGAAGTGCTTACGCACAAATGGTAAGAACTGCTACATCTAGTGGTGCTGGTTTATCATTGTTTACTAATAGCACACAAAATTGGTTAATTGGAACTGCTTGGGGTGAAACATCAACAAATTTTCTTATTTATAATTATGCAACCTCAACTGCATCATTAAAAATTGATTATACAACTAATGCAGCAACATTATCAGGTTTTGTAGGAATTAACGGAAGTCCTGCAACTGTATTCCCTTTAGAAGCATATATTAATAGTTCAACAGCTTATACAACTTCATCAAGAGGAAATGTTATGCGTGTTTATAATTCTAATGCAAGTTCAAATGTTTTTGCGGGTATTGAGTTAGGAGGTGCAGGGCCATCAAACGATGGACTTGCAGGATTGAACGCAGTAGTTACTTCGGCAGGAAGTGCTGCATTGACTTTTTATACTAGAGATAGTAATACTTTTAGTGAAAAGATGCGTATTAATAGTGGTGGTCAGGTTGGAATTGGAGTTACACCGAGTGCGTGGGGTGTAGTAACGGGATTGCAAGTTTTAAATGCTAATGTATCAAGCGTAGGTGGTAATACAAATAACTCAAATTTTGGTAGCAACTTTTACTTTGACGGAACAAATTTTAGGTATATAGGAACAAGTTTTGCAACTAATTTAAAACAACTAAATGGTGGCTTTGAGTTTTACACCGCCCCTTCAGGAACGGCAGGTAACGCTATAACCTTTACCACAGCAATGACTATTACAAGTGGGGGTAGTGTAGGTATTGGTGCAAATGGCTCAGCTGGTAAATTAGATGTTAATTCATCTACAAATAGTTATCCGGTTTTATATGGCTATAATTCATCTAGTGTTCCATATGGGGTAAGAATTATTTATAATACAACTCCTAATAATACTGATAATTGGTTTATATATGCTGATGATTCTACAAGTCCAAGATTTTCAGTTCGTTCAAATGGTGGGATATATAATTTTCAAGGTAACAATACTAATTTATCAGATGAAAGGATGAAAAAAGATATTATTCCTTTAGAATCTTATTGGGATAAATTTAAGACATTAGAAATTGTTAAATTTAAGTATAAAGACCAAACTCACGACGACTTTAATATTGGTGTAATTGCTCAACAAGTTGAAGAAGTAGCCCCTGAGTTTGTTGATGTAGATGGGTGGGGTAAAATACCTGAAGATGGAATACCATTAAAATCAATTTACACTGCTGATCTTTATCACACTGCTATTAAAGTACTACAAGAGGCAATGGCTAAAATAGAAACATTAGAAGCACAAAACGACGCCCTACAATCACGCATTGAAACATTAGAAAGCAAATAAGATGATTATACACAACCCAATATTAACAGGTTCATTCACAGTTAACGGCACAGATGTCTCAAGCATCACTGGCTCAGCCGCTAGTATAACTGCATTAAACAGTTATACAGCGTCACAAAATATTTTAAATGGAACTTATGCTACTACAGGTAGCAATACCTTTGCTGGTATTCAAACTGTAAATAGTAACTTAGTAGTTACTGGTTCTATTACCGCACAGACGTTGGTAGTACAGACGATTACTTCGTCTGTGGATTTTGTGACTGGAAGTACTAGATTTGGAAGTAAAATTACTGACACTATGCAGGTGACTGGATCTATTTACACTAGTGGAAGTATGGGAATTGGAATAGATTCAACTGTAGGAACTTTAGATGTTGGATCAACAATACCTACTTTAACAATTAGAAATACATCTCAGAAAAACTGGAATACAGCTGACCAAATTGGATATTTAGATTACAGAATTGATGATACTAGCTCTACAGGAGCTAAAACAGTATCTTTTATAAGATCTGTAGTTTCTAATGGTGTATCAAGTGGTGTTACAGTAGCAAGTGATTTAATTTTTGGTACTGCAAACTATGATTCAGTAGCTACTGAAAAAATGAGAATAAATAATTCAGGTGATCTTATATTAACAGGTTCTATCTATGTATCAGGTAGTGTTTATGCTACAGGTACAAGTTCACTTCATGTATCTAGAATATCAGGATCAGGAGGTACAATATCTACTTCAGGTCCTTACAGAATTCATACTTATACATCCGCTGCTACTAGTTCATTTACTTCATCTTTTGCAGGTAATATTGAAATATTAGTAGTTGCTGGTGGTGGATCAGGAGGGGGACTTTATGGTGGTGGTGGAGGTGCAGGAGGCGTAGTTTACTATAGATCTTTTCCTGTTACCGCTAATACTGCTTATGTTGTAGTTGTAGGAGCAGGAGGAGGATCAGTTTCTTCTTCAGGAAATGCTGGAAATAATGGAGGCAATTCAACTTTTGGTACAGTTTCAACAACTTTCATAACAGCTTATGGTGGTGGTGGAGGTGGAGCTGAAGGTGCTTCTACAGGAAAAGATGGCGGATCTGGAGGAGGGGCTGCATTAAGTAGTGCAAGAACATCTATTGGACAAGGAAATAATAATCAAGGCAACTCAGGAGCACCAGGATATGATTCAGGAGCAGGTGGTGTTGCTGCAGGTGGAGGTGGCGGCGGATACTTTCAAATAGGCCAACCTAGAAGCGGAACAGTTGCAGGTGCTGGAGGTGCTGGAATATTTTTAGACATATCAGGAACATTAACAGCATACGCTGGTGGTGGGGGAGGTGCATGGGGAGTTGGTGGATCTGGTGGTGGTGCAGGAGGTGTTGGAGGCGGAGGTGCTGGAGGAAATGGAGGAGGCGGAACAGGAGGTACAGCAAATACTGGTGGTGGCGGAGGAGGAGCAGGAACTTCAGGCGGATCAGGCTCAGGCGGAACAGGCATAGTAATAATCAGATACTTAGCATAATAAAAATATTTATATAAAACATAAGAAATGATTCAATATTTTCCAATAGTAACAGGTTCACTAACAGTACTAGGCAATATAAATGTAAGCGGTAGTATTACTACCTCAGGTAGCATTACTATCTCAGGCTCAATCACTTCTGCATCGTTTGCTTCAACAGCATCCTATTGGAGTGGATCAATTACAAATGCTTCATCTGCATCGTTTGCTTCAACAGCATCGTTTGTTGCAAATGCTGAATCTGCATCGTATGTGCTTACAGCACAAACAGCATCGTTTATTGAAAATGCACAAACTGCTAGTTATGTGTTAAATGCAGTTTCTTCTTCGTTTGCTTCAACAGCATCGTTTGTTGCAAATGCTGAATCTGCATCAAATGCAGTTTCTGCTGTAACAGCATCGTTTGCAAATAATTTGACTGTTGCTGGAACGTTAACTGCTCAAACGATTGTAGTGCAGACTATAACGTCGTCTGTGGATTTTGTAACTGGCTCTACGCGATTTGGATCTATATTAGGAAATACCCATGTGTTTAGTGGTTCTGTAACAATGAATCCTGGAGGGTTGTTTGTTAGTAGTAGTGGAATTGTTGGTATAGGAACCAATTCTCCAAGTAGATTACTTACTTTAAAAAATAGCAGTGATGGTGTTAATGGTATTTCATTTCAAAGCTACGCAGCTGCATCAGAAAATGCATACATTAGATTTGACCAAAGTGATGATACTTTAAGAATTAGCAACAAGCAAAACTATGCAACTGGGGGTACTATTTTTTATACTAATGATACAGAAAAAATGCGTATTACAAGTGCAGGTAATGTAGGTATTGGTACAAGTAACCCTGGTCAAATATTACATATTTCAGGTTCATCAATTAGACCTCAAATTGAAGGTTCTGGAAATGGAGGATATAGTTCATTAAGATTTGTTGGTAAAAATAGTGGTGGTACAAGTAGAACTTTTGAAATTGGATTAAATATTACTGCTGATGATGTATGGCAAATAACAAATGGTTCAAGCGCATTTGTAAATGTTAATACATCTGGTAATGTAGGTATAGGAACAACTAGTACAGTTGGTAAATTAGATATTAATACTGGTGGAAACAGCAATGTTGTAATAAGTAATGATAGTACAGATACTGGATATAATATTGTTTCATTAAATGGTTCAAGAACGAAAGGTATTTATGCTGGTATTGCCGGCGGCGGAACTGGAGATGGTAGTTTGTACTTAAATAGTGGCGCTGATATAGTTTTACAAACTGGTGCAAGTTTTAATCAAAGAATGCGTACAGTAAATGACTTTACTTTAGCAGGATCAGCAGGTGGAACAGGCGGCCCAACACGAGTTATTGGTACAACTTCAATGTGCGGTATTTTATTTGTTAGTATTGGCACTCAAAATTGCGCTGCTATATTTATCATAAATGCAGCCACCCCACCTGTATTAGTATCTCAAACTAGCGTTGAAACAAGATTTAGCATAACATATAATAGTGGAAATACTGCGAATGTTTATGTATCTGGTACAAATATAGAATTACAAAACAATATACAAGCAACAAGAGCATTTTATTGCCAATTTTTTGGTAAACTTTCATAATTTCACCAAGAACTCAACACCAAATTCGAAGAATACAAGGCAACTCACCCATAATATTTATACGCAACAATGAATTTATATCAACCAACAATAACAGGCTCACTATCGGTATCAGGTAGTGTTAATATTAGCGGATCAATTACTATCGCGGGTGGCGGTACTATATCAGGTACTGCATCATACGCTACTAACGCAGAATTATTGGATGGATTAGATAGCACTGTATTTACATTGACTAGCTCGTTTGCGGCGCAAACGGCGTCATTTACTGCGTTTACCTCTAGTATATTAAGTTATACTGCATCTCAAAACATATTAAATGGAACTTACACTTTAACATCATCGTTTGCGGCGCAAACGGCGTCGTTTACTGCGTTTACAGCATCTATATTAGCTCAAACAGCATCGCTAAATTCATTTAGCGCTAGTGTATTATCATACACTTCCTCTTTAAATGCTAAAACTAGTAGCTTTGCTACTACTAGTAGTAATACCTTTGAAGGTATTCAAACTGTAAACAGCAATTTAATTGTTACTGGGTCAATAACTGCGCAGACGTTGGTGGTGCAGACGATTACTAGCTCGGTGGATTTTGTGACTGGAAGTACTAGATTTGGATCTATATTAGGAAATACTCATCAATTTACTGGTTCAGTAAGTATAACTGGTAGTATGGGAATTGGAGTTGCAGCAGGAACAAATGGTACTAAGTTTATTAGTGCAGGATCCGCAACATCATTCTTTGATGCTGCTGGTACAAGAGGTATTTCAATATACCCTAGCTCTGCAGGAAATATACACCAAATAACTTCTGATTACATAGCAACAAGTTATTATTCTATTGCAATTACTGCTAGAGGAACTAATAGTGATTTATTTATTAGTTCTAGTGGTAATATAGGTATAGGAACTACAAGCCCCTCCTCAAAACTTCATGTAGTAGGTAGTTCACTAACTGATACTTTTAGAATTACAGATGAATCTAACTATACTATTGTTATGGGTTATTCAGGTTCAGCAAACGTAGGTATGATTTCAACATTAGGTAGTACTGCAAAATTAGCTTTAGGAACTAATTCAGCAGCAAGATTAACAATAGAGGGAACTGGTAAAGTAGGAATTTCAACTTCGGTAGCAGGGGATGTATTATTGAATGTTGTCAATGGAAGTTCAACTGGTTATGGAATGAATATTTCAGCAGCATCGGGTAGTGGAACTTATGCTTTAAGAGTTGAGAATTATAATGGTGCATCTACATTACTTTATATAAGAGGAGATGGTGATGTAGCAATAAATGATACAGCAGCAAATACTTATGGTAAATTACAAGTATCAGGTCAATCTTCATCAAATATAACTTTAGCTTTAGCAAATCCTGCCGCAGCAGCCGCAGATGTTGGAAGTAATATATGGTTTCTTGGAACTACCGGATATACTACTCAGGGAGTTATATCTGCCGGTTGGAATGCGGCGAGCAATGCAAATGCTTATATGGCATTTTTCACAAGAGGTACTTCACTTACTGAAAAAATGCGTATTACAAGTGGGGGTAATGTAGTAATTAATTCTACAGTTGCAAACTATAAATTTCAAGTTAATAGTGGTATAAATACATCTACAGCTACTGTAATGACTTTACAACAAGCCACAAACGGTGCTGTAAAAGATGCTGCTGGATTTGGATTAGCAATACAAAATGGAGGTGAAGCAACTAATGCTGCTGATTTAATAATTAGTGCAGCAAGTGGAGGTTCATTAGTAGAAAGAATGCGTATTACAAGTGGTGGTAATGTATTAATAGGCTCTTCAGACATTGGATATAAACTAAATATATATGGTCAGTATGGTCTGTATATTGGGATGAACACAAATGCAAGTACTGGAAATCCTATTGTTTGTCAAAACTTAGCAGGAACTAATTTATTTGTAGTTAGAAGTGATGGATATTTAACAACAGGAACTGCTTCTGCTTCACCATATAATTATGGTACTGGTACTTCTGCTAACTGTGTTATAGATACTGATGGTGCATTAAGACGTTCAACATCTTCATTAAAATACAAAAATGATGTTAGAAATTATGATAAGGGATTAGCTGAAGTCTTACAAATGCGACCTGTGTATTATAAAGGGAATAATGATGGAGATACAATATTTGCAGGTTTAATAGCAGAAGAAGTACACGATTTAGGATTAACTGAATTTGTGCAATACGCAGAAGATGGAACTCCTGATGCCTTACATTATCAAAACATGATAGCTCTATTAACCAAATCCATCCAAGAACTTAAAGCAGAATTCGACGCATATAAAGCAACTCACCCATAATATTTATATAAAACAATAACACAATGCAATACATCGTATTAATGGAATTTATTCCAGGATTAACACAAATCTGGGTAGCACGTCTACAACCAGAAGATCCAATCTACACATTCGACACACTAGAAGCTTGCGAAGCGAAAGCCGCAGAACTTCAAGCAGCAGACGAAACAGGGAGACTCTACAAGGCATCAGAAGCAGACGCTACAGCAACCTATTAATATTTTTCAATATTTATACTTGATTAATCTTGTATAAATAATGATAATAGATAGCCCTATAATAAGCGGTTCATATGCCGCGTCTGGTTCACTCAATCAAGTTGGAAACATAACGATAACAGGTAGCTTAACAGTTACTGGTAATATTACTGGTAACATTACTGGTTCTGCTACTAATGCCGTATCTGCATCATTTGCAGCAACTGCCACTTCAGCATCATATGCTGCTAACGCAACTTTTGCAATTTCTGCATCAAATGCATTAACTGCTTCTTATTTATCAAATTATATTCCTCCATTCCCTTACACTGGATCTGCTGGTATCAGTGGTTCATTAAGTGTAAATGGTAATATTACATCAACTGGTACTTTAACGGCACAAACATTAGTTGTGCAAACCATTACATCATCTGTTGATTTTGTAACTGGTTCAACTCATTTTGGATCAATAATTGATAATACTCATCAGTTTACTGGTAGTGTTACAATATCAGGATCATTAGCAGTTAATGGCTCTTCTGCCATTTTAACTAACCAAACAGGCGCGATGTCTGTAGCAACAGCGTCTTATGTTGAAACAGCGCAAACAGCGTCATTTGTTCAAACAGCGCAAACTGCATCGTTTGTTCAAAACGCTCAAACAGCGTCATTTGTTCAAAACGCTCAAACAGCGTCTTATGTTTTAAATGCAATATCAGCATCATTTGCTGTATCATCATCATATGCTTTAACAGCTACATCTGCCTCAAACGCATTAACAGCATCATATTTAAGTGGTTATGTATCTCCATTTCCATACACAGGCTCTGCAATAATTAGCGGTAGCTTAGAGGTAACAGGAAGTACAAATATTCCTAGTATTACAGGTTCATTGTTAGGAACAGCATCTTTTGCTAATACATCAACTTCAGCATCTTTTGCCACTACAGCTTCATTTGCTTTAAATGTTCCTGTTACAGCATCTTATGCTAACAATGCCGCTACAGCATCTTATTGGAGTGGTTCTATTGTAAATGCTGCTACAGCAAGTTTTGCTGAAACTGCATCATTTGTAACTACAGCTCAAACAGCATCATTTGTAGTAACTGCTCAAACAGCATCATTTGTAGTAACTGCTCAAACGGCTTCGTTTGTTCAAACTGCTCAAACTGCATCTTATGTATTAAATGCAGTTTCATCTTCATTCGCAACATCTGCTTCAAACGCATTAACAGCATCATATTTAAGTGGTTATGTTTCTCCTTTCCCCTTCACCGGTTCAGCAATTATATCTGGTAGCTTAATAGTTACAGGCTCTGTAGCTGTAAGTAATTTAGGTGGAAGTGGAGTAAGATATTTAGTGGCAGATGAATCAGGTAGCATAACTGCTCAATCCGCATCAGCCGCTCTTAAGTCAACACAAGCATTCACATCAACAGCAGGTCAAACTACATTTGCTGTTACAAATGGCTACTCAACAGGATATGTTGATGTATTCATCAACGGATCAAAATTAGCAACAGCAGAATTTACAGATACATCAGGTACAAACATTGTACTTGCAACAGGTTCATTTATAAATGATACTGTTGAGGTAGTAAAATATACACCAGCGTTAGGCGTTACAAATAACGTTTTAAGACAATTAACGACATTCACAGCGAGCGCAGCTCAAACTGTATTTTCAGCATCATATACACCAGGACTATTAGATATATTCTATAATGGTTCTAGATTATCGCCAGCAGATTTTACTGCAAACAACGGCACTTTCTTCACCTTAGCTACTGGTAGCGCAGCTAATGACATATTAGATGTCTTAGTTTATTCATACCAGGTAGGCGCTTTTAGCGGTATTGGAGGTGTAGGTACAGCAAATCAAGTGGCATTTTTTGATACTACAAACTCAATAACTAGTTCACCTAATTTTACTATTAGTGGTTCTACTATGACTGTTACTGGTTCATTAATAGTGTCAGGTAGTGGAACTTTTACAAATATTGGTCCTGCAGTGTTTAGCGGAAGCTTAACATCAATAGCAGGATTTACAGGATCATTCTCAGGAACAGCTACATCAGCGTCATACGCTGCTAATGCAGAATTATTAGATGGATTAGATTCATCTGTATTTACATTGACTAGCTCGTTTGCGGCGCAAACGGCGTCGTTTACTGCGTTTACATCTAGTATAAATACTTTTAGCGCTTCTATATTATCGTATACCTCATCTATAAATGCTAAAACTAGTAGCTTTGCTACTACAGGTAGCAATACCTTTGAAGGTATTCAAACTATAAATAGTAACTTAATTGTAACAGGTAGTATTACTGCGCAGACGTTAGTTGTGCAAACGATAACATCGAGTGTTGATTTTGTAACTGGTAGTACGAGATTTGGATCGTTAAGTTCTAATACACATGTGTTTACTGGTTCAATGTTTGTAACTGGTTCTACTAACCTTACTGGTGTTTTAAGTGGTACAAGTGCTACGTTTAGTGGTAATGTTAGACTTAATGCTCCTTCTAGTGGCACAAATAAATTAATATTTGGTTTAGCTTCAACTGATTATTATTGGTTAGAATATAATGATGCAACAGGTAATATAGGATATTCATCAAAATATAGTCATATATTTTATGGTGGAGGGGCAGGAACAACTACAATTTTAACTTTAGCAAATAATGGTGCTGCTACATTCGCAAGCACTTTATTAACAGGTGGTGATATAACAGTAAGTAAATCAGGAGATTCAGGAATTAATCTTAATAGTACAACCACAAACGGTGTTGCTGTTACTCGTTATCAAACTACTGCTGCAGGAAATTTATGGGGAACTGGTATTAATATTACAGCAGGAGATTCTCGTTGGGAAGTTTATAATTTTACTTTAGGTGCTTCACCATTTAGGATTTCAAATACAGGAATATCTACATTCTCTAGTACTAGTTCTGCATTAAGTGTAGTAGCAATCACATCACCTCCAACTGGTGGGAATGTTCAATTAAATTTAGTAAGCAATTCTGGTGGTAATACATCTTATGGCGGTTTAAATGTTGTAAGTTCAACAGGTAAAGCTGCTTATTTAACTTGTGGTGATAATAGTTTTGCGGCAGGCAATTATTTTGCACAAGCAAGTTGTGTAACATTAGCTGCAACTGCAGGAGCTTTTATGAAATTTAGAGTAAATGCAGATGATGGAAAAGGAATGACTATTGATACTTCAGGAAATATAGTAATTAATAATGTAGCTGCACAATTACAATGGGAAGGTGGAAATTATTGGACTTGGAGAACAGTTACAAGTGGAACTGAATTTTGGTTGTATAGAGGTGATACAGGTGCTAGTCCATTAATTATGACAACTGGTAATGTTTTAAGATTATCGAGTTTAGCAGGTAGTGGAACTAGAACAGTAACTGCTGATGCATCAGGTAACCTATCAGCTTCATCAGATTCAAGTTTAAAACAAGAAGATACAACACATACAATAGAAGGTTTAGCTGAAGTATTACAATTAAAACCAAGAGCATATAAATGGTTAAGTGATATTGAAATAAGAGGAGAAGAAGCTACAACTGAAATTGGATTCTTTGCAAACGAAGTAAATTCAATTATACCAAGTGCAGCACCAAAAGGTAATGATGATTTGTATGGGTTTTATGATAGAGCAGTAATAGCAGCTTTAGTTAAAGCAATCCAAGAACAACAAACACTAATCACAGCCCTACAAGAAAAATTAGAACGCAACAATATAATATAATATGAGTAAAACCCGCGACACCGGTTTCTTAGGTAACGTAATAAAAGTAGATACAAGTGGAAACGTTTCATTTGTAAGTGGTTCTACTACATTAGCAACCATCAATACATCAGGACAATTATCAGGTTCATCACCTGTATTGTCTTCATCGTATGCATTGAATGCAGATTTATTGGATGGATTAGATTCAACTCAATTTACATTGACTAGCTCGTTTGCGGCGCAAACGGCGTCGTTTACGGCGTTTACCTCTAGTATAAACTCATTTAGCGCTTCTATACTTTCATATACAGCGTCTCAAAATATTACAAACGGTACATTTACAACAACTTCATCGTTTAACGCTCAAACGGCGTCGTTTACGGCGTTTACAGCATCTGTAAATTCATTTACAGCATCTCAACTTGTATTAAATGGAACGTATGCTACTACTGGTAGTAATACATTTGCTGGTATTCAAACGATTAATTCCAATTTGGTAGTTACTGGTTCTATTACTGCGCAGACATTGGTGGTACAGACAATTACTTCGTCAGTTGATTTTGTGACTGGATCAACTAGATTTGGATCTATATTAGCTAATACGCATGTGTTTAGTGGTTCTGTTACTATGAATCCTGGAGGATTGTTTGTTAGTAGTAGTGGATTGGTAGGAATAGGTAATATCATTCCTGCTTATACATTAGATGTTAGTGGTTCAACAAGAACTAGTGCTACACAACCAAGTTTAATAATTAACTATACTGATGCTACAAGTTATGGTAACTTAATATTTACAGAATTAGGCACAAATAAAGGTATAATACAATACATTGGAAGCACATTTTCAACTGTTGCAAGAAGGAATAATCTTGAAATAATTAATGCTGCTAATAGTGATATAACATTTTATACAAATAATATTGTAAAAATGACCATAACCTCAGCAGGTAATGTAGGTATTGGTACAAGTAGTCCTTATAAATTATTAACTGTTTCAGCAGGTGCAGGTGGTACAGTAGTAGGGCAAAGTGAAATATTAAGAATAGCGGGAACTAGTCAAGTTATAGGTAATAAAAATGAAATTGGATTTGCAAACTATGCAAATAACTATAATGCAAGTGTAACATTAGGAGCGGTAATAACAAGTACTGCTGATTATTTAGTACAAGATTTTTATATAGCTACAAGAGCAAGTTCAACTGATATAGCAGCTACCGAAAGAATGCGTATTAGCTCGACTGGAGTATCTACATTTACTACTACGGAAAATCAAGGCGGTGTATATGTAACAAGTGCAACAGATAATACAACAATACGACTTGCATCAACGGCAACGGGTGGGCAAGAGTGGAGATTGCAATCAACAGGTGGAACTTCAGGATTAGGTCAAGGAAAGTTATTTTTTAAAGTTGGTGGAACAGAAACAGCATCCTATATTCCTCTAACATTAACTACTGATAATAGTACTAATGGGGGAAGGGTAGGAATAGGAATTACAAGCCCTTCATATGCGTTACACGTTGTGGGATCAGTGTATTCAAGATATGATTCTAATGCAAATGCTGCGGTTAATGCAATAAATCAAAGTTCAGCTGGTAGCAGATGTTATTACGGACAAAAATATAATAGTTCTACTGATGACTACTATATGATTTTTGATAATGCAGTAGCTAATAAGTTTTTATTTTATGGTAATGGTGGATTAGGAAATGTACAAGCAAATAATGGTAATATATCAGATATAAGAACTAAAAAAGATATAATTCCTTTAGAATCTTATTGGAATAAATTTAAAAATATTGAAATCGTTAAGTTTAAATACATAGATCAAGATCATGATGATTACAATATTGGTTTAATAGCACAACAATTAGAAGAAGTTGCTCCTGAATTTGTAGATGAGGATAGTTGGGGTAAAGATACTCCAGCAGAAACAGAAGAACCATTAAAATCTGTTTACACTACAGATTTATATCATGCTGCAATAAAAGTACTACAAGAGGCAATGACTAAAATAGAAACATTAGAGACAGAAAACGACACACTAAAAGAAATATTACAACGTAACAATATACAATAATGGGTAAAAATCAATCAGCATCCAACCTCACCAATATAATAAAGCAAGACGCTAACGGCAACATTACATTCGTTAGTGGTTCTACCACTCTAATGTCTGTTAGCTCGTCAGGCGCTATTACAACAACAGGTAATGTTGCAGGAACTGCATCATATGCATCTAATGCAGATTTGTTAGATGGATTAGATAGTACTGTATTTACGCTTACAAGTTCGTTTGCGGCGCAAACGGCGTCGTTTACTGCGTTTACATCTAGTATAAATTCATTTACATCATCGCTAAATTCATTTAGCGCTAGTGTATTAACATTTACAGCATCACAAAATATATTGAATGGAACGTATGCTACTACAGGTAGTAATACCTTTGAAGGTATTCAAACTATTAATAGTAATTTAATTGTTACTGGGTCAATAACTGCGCAGACGTTGGTGGTGCAGACGATTACTAGTTCTGTTGTTTATAGTTCTGGATCTAATGTATTTGGAAATATTACTGGTAATACACAGACGTTTACTGGAAGTATATTAACAAGTGGAAATATTGGTTTAGGTATTACGCCTAGCGCTTGGAATGGAATTTATAGAGTATTCCAAATTGATGCTGGTTCTATATCATCATCACCATCTTACAACAATATTTCAGTTGGTGCAAATGTATTTTATAATGCGGGTAATTCCCCAAGATATATAGTAAGTGACTATGCTACATTGTATGGTCAAGACGATGGACTTCATGCTTGGTACACCGCCCCTTCAGGAACAGCAGGTGCAGCTATGACCTTTACACAATCAATGACCTTAACTGCTGCTGGAAATTTAGGAGTAGGGACTGCAGATCCTGGTTATAAATTAGATGTTAATGGTACAGGAAGGTTTACAGGAGCTTTAACAAGCGGAACTAGCATGAATATAACTTCTTCAACTACAGATCCAATTGGATTAACAATTACAGGTGGTGATGAGACCTTTGTAAAATTTATACACGGTACGGGGGGGTTAAAGAATTGGGGTATTATAACTACTAATTTAGCAGCAGGTGATTTTGGTATATACCAAAGTAATTCGAATGGAAGTGATCCCTTTACATCAGGTTCAGCTAAATTATATTTTACCGCAACTGGAGCGGCTACCTTTTCTAGTAGTGTAACGGCAGGGGGTAGTTCTTTATTTAGTGCAGGAAGTGGAACTTTATCAGCAGATATTCTAACTGTAAGAGGCGGTGGTGGAACAGGCACTTATGGTTTTAAAATAGAAGCTAATAACGGAGAAGATATATTTTATACAGATAATTACACTTACAATATTATTGCAAATCCTGTTGGCGGAAAATTTGGTATAGGAACAATTAGTCCTTTAGGCCCTTTAGAAGTAAGAGCCACAAATCGTTTAGTTTCTAACGATGGTATATTACAAATAAATACTACAAATAGTCAAGCATCAGATTTAGGTGGTAGTTTAAGTTTTGGTGGCATGTATCAAAATAGTGGAACAATACCAACAGAATGGGCGCAAATTTCAGGTAGAAAAGAAAATTCAAATGCTAATGAATATGGTGGTTATTTATCATTTGCCACAAGACCACACGGAGGTGTTAATACGGAACGAATGAGAATTAATTCGGCTGGACAAGTTAGTATTGGTGCTACAAGTGCAGGTTGGACTTTAGGAGTTAATTCAATAACATCTAATAACTCAACACCTCACCAACTTGCAATATTTGGTAACAATGTTGCGGGTGCAATAAAAGGTTATTTATATATAGGCTCAAGTGCAGGTATTGATTGGTTAGTAGGTAAAGATAATAGTGGTGCTGGAGA
>OCVQ010001636.1_pt1 | contig 16522 bp, 16 predicted proteins | sample 1539061 | NCBI WGS metagenome assembly OCVQ01 (sample SAMEA3355526, study PRJEB22509) | marine metagenome | biome: marine; feature: river plume; material: water | place: USA | collected 2010-08-08 | depth 0.5 m | reverse complement strand
TTCTGGAGGGTTTTCAAAAACCCCTCTTTGCTCAGAAACATTTGTCATATCACTTATAGCTCTAAGAAAAGCCTTTAATATATTTTCATTTGCCGGAGGTTTAGGTATTACTGTGTCTGTCAACTCTTTAAATGTTTCAGCGAATTGTTTTGCTTGTGTTGGCTTTATGGGGAGTTGAAAATCATGTGGTTGAAATACAATTTCTGCCTCAATATGTTCAACATTTTTAAAAGTTATTTTTATACTTTTTATTATACAAATTGTTTTAAAATTTTCTATAAAAAGTTTGATTGGTCTGCCTTGCAGTCTTGCTAATTGGTCAAATCTATCTTTTGCACTAACTCTTTTTCCATCTTTCATTACCATAGTTCCTTTAAATAGAACGCTTAGGGAAATTGGCTCTAAATAAATACCGTTTATTTGATTTGTTTGCAAACCTCCTGCAAATCTATTATTCGCTAAAGAGGTGTTATAATCAATATCTACTTGCTCTGGAACTTCATAATCATTAAATTCAAAAAGCAAAGTGAGTTGTTGATTTTCTGCTTCGGTAGTAGTTATCTTAATACTCACTAGTCACACTCCCCATTTTTCCACTATTAAGTAAATCTACTAAACTTTTTGCTTTAGATATACTTGGAGTTGTTCCGCTATCATCAATCTGACCTTTTATTTTATCATGAACACCCATAACTATATCCATTAAAAGTTGTTCAGCCTCTTTTGAGGACATTCTATTACTTTTAATATCAACATTTATTCCTCTAGCAAGATCTACCTTTTTACCTATACCTTTTTTTGGATCAAATTCTTCAGTTGAATACATATTATAGAAATCTTCACCATAACTAGATTTAAGGCGTTCTTCTGAGTAACCCATCTTTCTAAGTCTAGCAAACCCACCCATATTAACAAAGTTGCTAAATTGAGAACTTAACCCCTTATCGCCTCCTATTATACCAGCCATCATTAAACTTTCAAAAGATTCTTTGTCTGAAAAAATACCTTGCTTTAATCCATAGTTTTTTGTAGAAAGATTTTTCATTGATTCCCTAAAGGCTTGTGGGTTTACTCCAGTTTTTGCATATAAGTTATGAAGGTTTACTTCAGTTTGTCTTTCTTTTCTACGTTGGCCAATTAATTGTTCAGATTGATCAATTTCCTCTTCCATCTTTTTTTGAAAATACTTAAGAGTTCCTGCCAAAGCAATAAAAGATCCTATTACTAAGGTTATGTGCGGTGCAAATCCAGATAGTACAGGCAACAATTTAGTTCCGACACCTGCTACCTTTCCCCAACCTGCTGAAACATGAGTGCCAAGCCCTCTTGTTAATTGTTGTATAGAAGATACCCCCATAGCACCAAAAAGTACTGTATTTAAAACATCACCCATTTTTGCTGTTGGAGTCTTACTACCCATCTCTGGAACTTTTTGGTAATCTTTTACTACTTTACTAGTATCTGTCATTCTTGATTTGTCCATTTTGGCATAATTTGCTGCCATATTTCTTAGTGCCACATCCTCTATTGGTAACATAGCCCCACCCATAGAGCCTTTTTGCACTCTTGATGTACTACCATAAAACTTCATTAATAAGGCATTGTAAATATTTTCTTCATTAAATTTTTTACCTTGCAAACCAAAGCTTTTTTGTAAATCTGCAATATTTGCATTTATTGCAGCATTTTGTTGCTTAGCTATTGTGTCAATAGACCCTTTGTATTTAATTTGTTTATCTATTCCATAAGGCAAAGGCTGAAAAAACTCACCAGCCCCTTTAGTGCCAGCACCACCACCAACGCCTCCGGCAACTCCACCAGCACCTTTTCTAAAAAACCCACCGCCCCTAAACATTGACAAAAGACTTAAAATTGAAACACCTGTAAATAAACCACTTGCTAAAGAATTTAAAAAGCCACCACCACTTGATACATTGCCAGCCTCAGTGTATTGAGTTTTCTTTTCGTTAACTAATGTTTCTATAGCCTTATCTACACCTTGTACTCCTACTTGCCCAACAAGCATAGTGTTTTTAATTATAGAGCCAAGTAGATTGCCAGTGCCACCAACAGCCTTCATATCAAACAATTTTAAGATTGTTACCAACAAATCATTTATTGCTAGACCTAAATCTTGCATTGGTGTTTTAAACTGAGATAACCATTTAGATATTTTCTCTGTTATTTTCCCCATAAATTCAAGTGCTTTATTAAGACCAATAACTGAATCTTTAACACTATCAACACCGCTTCTCATACCAAATAAACCCGATATAAACCTCAGAGGAATTGATATTAAGTTTGAAAAAATACTTACAGTGCCTTTGATGGCTTTTATAAAGTTGCTGAAAATTGTTCCGCCACCAATTAACTTAAAAGCATCTCCTATTTTATAAAAATATTCTACAACAGGACGCATAAAGCGTTTTTCAATAGTTGCAGACATTCTATATATTGCTTTGTAACCCTCAGAATCCGGTGAGAATATTGTTGATAAATAAGAGTTAAATTTTGCAAAAGGTCTTGCTAATGAGGTAAAACTTTCCTCACCAATCATTTGGAAGAATCTATTGAAATAGGAAACAGTCCTACTAATGTTTTGAGTTAAACCCTCTGCCATCAATCTTCCCATAATTCGAGAAGAATCCATACCAATATTGGCTAAACCTTCTTCAAGCAAGGCTATCGCTTCTTCCAAGTTTCCTTTTTTAATAGCATTTGTGATTGCTCCTTGATAAGTTCTACCAATATTGATTTCAAGTCTATTCATCATAGACTTCCAATCTTGTTGCCCTATACCTTGAAATGCTTCTTTAAAAGAAAATGCCGTAAATGCAAGACCTCTATTTTCAGTATCCATAGCGGATACGGTCATAATCATTTTTAACATTCTATCTAATTGATTTGCATTTACACCTTTATCAACTTGTCGCATAACTTGTACGACACCTCTTGAGGCAGTCATTAACTCTGAAATGTCTTGACCATATGTACCAGCAACCTCTTGGATTACTGAAACCATTTGCCTTGCTTTACCCTTATTGCCAATTACTTCTTCTAAAAGAATTGTATTTGTTTTAATAAGAGAATTGGATTGTATTAAAGAGTAATTTAAGCCTTTGAAAGCCATAGTCATAAAGCCACCGCCACCAGCAAGCATTGCTAATTTGCCTACAGCCCTTCCGGCACTTTTTTCTAGTTTTGACATTGAACGAGATAGAGCGTCAAAGGTTTTGTAGGATTCTTGTCCAACTCCTTTGATAAGGTTTCTCATTTTGCCTAAACTACCTCTATCGGTAGCTTGGAATATTAAGTTAAAAACACTTGAAACAGCCATTATTTATCTTTTCTCAAAATTATTTTTCTCTCTAATTCTTTCTTCTTCTTCTAGTTCTTTGTAATACTGCTTTTTATTATTTTGTTTTTTAAAGTAAATTTCCTCTTCATATTTACTTTTAAAAAACTTTTTTCTATCTATATATGAATCTAGATCAAAGTTTGGATTTTTTAATTGAGCGTGTATGCCAATAGTGGCTACTCTTTGTGCAAAAGTCATTTTATTAATGCTTTCCTCAGACCACCCATACTCTATTAGAATACACTTTTGATTATAGACTGGGCAGTCTAGGAAAGCCTCTATTTTCCCAGAGTTACTGTATCTGGATTGTTAATCTCTTGAGAAATTTTAGCTATTTCTACCCACACAGTAGGCTTAATTCTAATTCTAGTCATTAAATCAGCAATATTAGTTACTGGTGGCATATTATAGACTTGAAGTTTACCATTTTTATCTGGAATTTCTATAGACTTTAATGACATTGCTGAAAGAAGAATACTAAGCCTTTCGTTTTTTGTTTCTTCACTAGCATACTCTTCTTGGTCTAAGAAACCTTTTACAACAAGATAATCAAGTGTTGTCAATTCAACAACAGTTGCGAAATATCCAGTATCTCCCAGTTTAGACCTTTTTTCACTAGCCATTAAGGCAGGTGGTAAAATAAATTGCTTGTCTTTTTTTGAATCTTTGCCACTAATTGTTTCAATAAGTTTTTCAACTTCTTCAGCAGTTAATTGTTTTTCTGCCATTGCAGTTCCTTTCACTAAATTACAAATGTCCTATGCACTTATAATTTTAAAATTATTCTACCAAATCTTCATTAGTTGGGTTAATAATTATTCGGTGATACTTCTCTAGTTCTGACCTTCTCTCAAACTCAGAATTTAAAGACTTTTCAACAATTTCATCAAATGTTGAACCTTTTTTAGTTGAATTTTCGTCTTTAACTAATCTTGAAGCAAAAGCCTTAAAACCCTCTATGATAGAAGGTGAGTTTTCAGATACTTTTTGATACGGTTTATAAAAAGTTACATCTTTAAAAATCATTTGCTCAAAAACACTTTTATTGCTACTATCCAAACTATGATGTCTTATCGTTACAAGTAAATCATATTTTGGTGTGGCATAATATCTTCCTTGCCCAGAGAAAATGCTAGTACCTTCTTTAATTAAACTTTGATTTGAGGTATCTGTTCTTTTATTAGCACCTAAAGAAGCAACAATTTTTCTACCATCTGTTCCAGAACCGTAGTAGAGATTTTGTTGAGAGATTAATAAATCTAATAAATCTCCTAAATTTTCTTTTTTACTTTCAAAAGTTATATCTATACCATTTTGACTAATAATCGCTATTGGTTCAAGTCTTGTTATTGGCTTTTTAACAATTATTTCATCTCTTGATTCCCATTCAAAATTTGTTATACCAAAATATTCAGTCAATTCAAGAGTTAAATTATTATGATTTTTAAATATCAATATTATACTATAGTTATCAGATGTTATTCTTGATTTATTTTTAGAGTATGGAGGTAAATTACTCATTATGGAGCAAACCCAAAAACATCTACTACTTTAAGGTCTTTTGGCAAGTCTTGAGTAGGAGGTGTTCCCTCTACTTCCTCTATCCTATTTTTATAGTGGTCATAGTCTTTTAAAAGCCTTGTTAAATAATTAGTGGCAATTACTTTTTTGACATATTCATCATAAGAATTATCTTTAACAAAACTTTTAGCATAAGCACATTTAAAAGTAATACTTTGTTCTGACGCATTATGTGGTGAATCAGAACTACTAAATCCCACAACAGTACAATCACTATAAACAATGGCTTCAATAAAAGGTTGTATAGCAAACATTTTTATATAATTTGGTAAAGCCATAATATTGTTTAAAATGTTTACAGCAGTAGAGCCAAAAGGGCTTTGGTTAGCAATAGCATTTGTTAAAGAAGGTACATCAAACCCCGGCAAACCCAAAGCTCCTGCTGCTGCGTTTACTGCTACATCTTTGGCTACATTTAAAACTTGTCCACCTATTGCAGAACCTATCGCCCCTACCGGATTGCTCAAAAAATTTAAAGCACCTAAGGCAGAATCTAAAAATGGGAAACCAGTATCATCCTTTGCTACTACACCATCTGATAATAGAGTTGTTGGCAATTCTTTTTCTGGATCAATAGATGAACTGCCGTAAGTATGTCTTATTGTTTTATAAATACTAAAATCTGAATACCCTCTTCTATTTCTAGCCATCTTTGATAAATGGAGTATGATAGCGTCTAAGTAGGGATCTCTTTTATTTCTAGTTAAGGTAATCTCATAACCATCAAAATTGGAAACATGAGTTGGAACTGCTTTTCCGATGGTTTTGTAGCTCTCCTCTTGTGTTGTTAATAACCTTGTTTCCATGCTATCGAAATCGACAACAAGGGCAGCAAGGTTATTATTATCACAAAAACGAACTTGAATTTGTTCTCCGTAAACTCTTGGTTTAGTCGGCATTTTTATTAACCTTTAGTTTATCATTAAGCGAAACTTGCTGGGCTTGTTCCTTCATCAATATTCATAGCAGTAAGAGCGTTAGTCATAAAAGCACCACCGAATAGTACAGACTGAGAGGCTTCTCCAATTCCAGAGTAGGAAACTTCTCTACGGATATATCTTCCTTCAAATTTTTCAGTAACCTCATCTTTATTTGAACCAACATTTTCTTCCGGTGAGTGAAGAACTACTTTCTTAAAGGTAAGAGTTTCAGTACTTCCGTCAACATATTTAGTTACTCTTCTAACTTGAAAATATGGAGATCTACCTCTAGCCCCAAGAGTTTCATTAGCTCTAAAGTGTTTTGACAAAGAAGCAAAAAGCCCTACAAGTCTTGAATCTCTTTTTTTAGTTTCAAAACTTACAGTTCCACCATTGTCAAGAACATCAAGAGAACCTACACCAGCTTCTCCAAGACTAGAATTTTCTTTAAGCATATCATCTTGTTTATATGAGAAAGATTCTACTTCACAAATACTAAACGCTGTATTATTTGCAACAAATTGCAACTGAACCTGTTGCCCAAACACTGGTGATTTTGACATATTAAAACCCTCTATTATTAAAAACAATCCATTTATCATTTATAGTTTTAAAAAGTTGCAAAATAAAAACTTATATGATAAAATGCTTTTATGTTATTAATTTTACTAGGAGGCTTTTATGTTTATTTATCAAATTACAAATCTTAAAAATGGGAAAAGATATATTGGGCAAACTATTAACAATGTTGATAAAAGGTGGAAAAAACATAAAAAATATCCTAATTATGCTTTAAGTAAAGATTTGGAAAAGTATGGAGAAGAGAGCTTTCTAATTGAGATTATAGCAAGGGCAAATAGTTATGAAGAGTTGGCTTATCTTGAAAAAGAATACATAAGAACTTTTAATACAATGTACCCCAATGGATATAATTTAACTGATGGCGGAAGAAATATAAAAATGACTGAAGAACATAAAAACAAAATTTCTAAGTCAAATATGAACAAAGCTAAAAAAAGTACAAGGAATGGAAAATACCCAAATTATTATGGTGTATATGAGTATAAAAAATATAAAGGCTTTTATCAATCTTCAGTTACATTTAATGGTTATTGTAAAAAAATATTGTGGTCTAATAACCCAAAGCAATGTGCATTAGCATATAATAAGTTTGTAAAAGAAAATAATTTAAAACAGCCAATAAATATAATATTGGAAACTTGGTAAAAAATAAGCAACAAAAAAGACCGGAATAATTCCGGTCTTTTTTTATATATTATTAAGCGTTAACTATAGTTTTGTCCGGTGCTGAATCAAGGTAGATTATAATAGTGTTAGCCAATCCCTTAAGACTTACTTCAACTTCAATAATCATTCTATTTGATTGAACAACAGATTGTGGGTTATTGTCGCTATCTATTTTAACAGAATAAGGAGTGCTACCATCGGACTTACCAATTCTCTTAGCAGACGCTTCTCCATCAAGGAAAGAAGTTAAAGCATTTCTAACCTCAGTCCACAATTCGGGGTCAATATCTTTTGATTTATAAGGTTGAATAGAGGTTTCAAAGCTAATTGCCAAATAATCTTTAGCCCTTCTCCAAGCACTTTCAGAAAGAAGAGGATTTTTAGAAGTAGTGTAATCACTACCAAATATAAAACCTCTACCTTTTTTCTTAAAGATAGGATTTATTTGATTCTTAGTTAGACTTACCATCTCAGTATTAGTCAATATTTTCTCAACACCAATAACAGTTGCCGGAAGTTTGACTTGAGAAACACTTCTGTTATAGGGAAGCAAAGTTTCCATAGCACCTGCAAAAGAAGTTGGGTTAACATCTTCATCATTTTGTTTAGTGAATGGATTTCTTACAGTTAATCTTGGATATATGATTTTAACCTTATCGTCATCTTGATTTTGAGCATAAGAAATAGCGTTTGTAACAGAAGTTCCGGCAGTATAAGCGATAATTGCCCTTCTCGGAGAAAGACTTAAATCGTTAACATGAGTTATCATGGCAGCGTTAATAGTATCGTTATTTCTCGCAGAAAGAAGAATAAGGATTTCATCATCTTCTTTAAATTTCTGAATACCAGTTCTATCAGAACCATTTTCAACTCCCACATAAGCGTCATCAGCAAGAGCAGAACCAGTAGTAGTTCCGTTTGAGCCACCAACAAGACTAAAATTACCAGCAGTTGGTAAAGTGCCGTTAGACAAAATCATTGTTATATCGAAAAATCTTGTTGAATCTTCGTTAATGATAGTTTCTATATATCTACTATTGCTAGAAGAGGTTGAAACATTATCATATGCTCTTAATTCTTTACCATTTCTAATGGAAACATTAATTAATCCAGTGGTACTTCCGGTAGCAATACTTAAAACTATGTCATTTCCCCAAGTTCCAACACTATCAGCAGTGATTGAGAATACGCCACCACTACCAGCACCAGCACCACTTGCTGTGTAGGAGGCAGAAGTAGTTCCAGTAGAAGTTACTCTTACGATATGCAAAACACCACCATTGGTATCAAAGAAATTTTTAGCGTAAAGATAACCATCAAGACCGTCTTTATAATTACCAAGAACTCTTGAAAACTCTTCCATAGAGCCTACTTCATAAATTGTATCAGTTTTACCTCTGGTTGCTTGGCAAACAAGTCCAGCGATATTGGTCGAAGCACCTCTTATTGACGCTGCTGGTTCTCTTTCTACAATATATACTTCTGGAAGGCTATATTGTATTGAATTTGATTGGCTCTCCCTTATTACTGGCATTTACTATATCCTCAACTTAATAAAATCAACTTAATCATTTATTATTTTAAAAAGAATAAAGTTTTATGGCTCATGCCATAACAGTATATTTTTTTCTTTACTAGGATCTACACCAATTTTCCCACTTACTGTCATCTTCAAGAACAAATATCTCTGTCTTTCTTGGTATATTCTATAAAAAGTTCTTACATTGAATATGCTTTGATATGGTGCGTGGAGTAAGTCATAATCAATAGTATCACTTAAAACTAACGTTAAATATTCATCTTTCTCCGGCAAAATATCATCCCTTATTAATATGCCATTTCTTGATTGATTAAAAAATGTTAACATTTTATCTCTGTATAATCTAAAATCTCTTTTAGTAGTTGTTTCCATACAAAAATACATTTGTTCTTCATATAGCATATCACTAAGCCAACTATCCGTTAAACCACTAGCAGTATATGTTGCCCTTTGTCTAATTGGCATATTTTGGGTGTAATATAATCTACCTTTTTCTGGCGTTACAGAAAGTAAGGGAAATCTTGATTGGTCTAAATTATTAGTTTCCTCAGTTCTTTCATTTACAAATAATGATTCTGGCGACATAATTTTAATTGAACCAGTGGGTAAACCCAACGCTTCATTTAATTCTAACATTAATGTCGTATAAACTAACTTTTGAACATCTCTGGTTATATTTATTGTCATTTTACCTTATTCTTTTTACTTAGCTCATAATCAACATAGGTTTTTAATTCTTTTGCAATTTCATCAATATAAAGTTTTCCACGATTAGATTTGTTCATAAGAGCCTCGTAAGCAGGTCTTACGTGAGGTCTTTTAACAATATGCCCCTCATAGCTAAAGCCGTACTCATGCAAAGTGTACCAACTATATTTAGAAGTTATTATGTTTACCTCAGTTTTCTCCTTATTACTTTTATATAAGGTAGATTTAAAGGAATCTATATACTGCCCTGTATCAAGCATTGCATAAGTTCTTGCATATGGAAATTTTCTATGTTTTCTTAAATCCAGAAAAGTTGTTGGGTGAACAGCATATCTTACAACTTTCTTATTGTCATTTCTAAAACCTTGCGTAAAAACAGATACCCTACCATCATTTTTTGGCATGAACTGTTCTCCACTTTTTCGCTCCCAATATGACCAACTCCATTTTGGGTTTGAAGAACCGCCTCTCATTATAATTTTTTTTATTTCATCAATAAACTTCCAAGCAATTTGATGTCTTGCTTTGTAAGCAGCCAATTTGTGATATTCAATCATTATAATATCATTAGCATTTTCTATCTTATCAAAAGATATTTGTAAATTAATTTTGCCACCACTTGTTGATGATTTAAAACTTTTCATAAAAACTCCATGAAGTCAATAGTTCCAAATGCAGTGATATTTGACGTTATAGGTCTTATACATAAAGCAAATACGTCTTTAGTTCCATTAATTTTTTGCCCTAATCTTATTGTTTCTGACAATACTTGATTTTCAGATATTCCAGAAATAGCAGTTTTGTTATAAATAAACGTTCCACCAGTACAAGTCATTCCGTTGCCATTAACAGCCCATTGAACCTCACTATTCTCAAAATCATACCAAGTTGGTGAAGATGAAAAAGTTGGATTTAAAATTAGATGAACATAATACTTATTATTAGCACCTACTAAGGTTGATAAATTTGTTAATTTAACAGATGAGGCAAAACTATTTGGTTTCAACCTTATCATAATCAAAGGATAAACAACATCTGAATTATCGCAAGAAACACCACTAATCGGAACATATGCCCCTCTTGATATACCAACATGAACTTCACCGCCCTCATTACCAAAAGCAGCACAATGTTTCCTAAAAACACCACTGCCATTGGTAGAGTGAATATCATATCTTATTGGCTTGCATGGGCTTTTAATAAAAACTGTTTCATCATTATTCGAGTGATTGTAATTATAAAGTTCTACCAAATCACCTTCTAAGAACATTGAAAACCTTAGTGTAGTTCCACCTAACCATAAAAAGTCAAATTGAGCAACATTAAAATTACTCCAATTTATGGTAACACCGCTTTCTCCAGTTCCATCTAAAGGGTCTAACCATTGCGATTGAGGTACTGATAAAATACTTATACCATTTCGGTAAATTTCTAAAGAAACAACTCCAGAAGCAGACTGTAAATAGAATCCATCTACAGAGGTATTGAATGGGCTACCAGTGCTTGAAGTAAAATAACCAACCTTTTTAATTACACCGGATTGAGGTTCAAATCTTGCAAAAGAAGTGTCAATAATCTGAGAACGACTTGACATATAGGGTGCATAGTAAGTAGTTTGAGCAACTGAATATTGCCCAGAAGTTACCGACAATTCTACACAAGAGCCTGTAAGTATATGTGTACTACTACCAGTTTCGTTATAATCCCATAAGAGCAAATTTTTATTACTAACAGTTTTAAAATCGCCATATATCAGTGGTAAAGAAACTCTAGTTCTCTTAGAAGCGTCTATTTGGTCTTGATTTAAGTAAGCATTTACATTTAATTTCCCAGCATAACCTAGTACTGGTTTTGATATGCCTTCACTATCAACATAAGCTATTGCATTTTCATCATCTATTAAAGCCATTAAATTGTACTCCTTACTTCAGCAACCCCATAAATATTTTTAATAGAACCAGCAATAGTTTCTATTTCTGTAACCCTAAACCAATCATTTGAACCTATAGGATATTCAATCAAATCGTTCCTTAAAACATCTGCATTTCTTGAAACTATAATATCAATACCCTTTTTCATGTTAGTATCACTAAAGCCACCAATATTACTTTTTTCGTCATTACCTATTTTCTTTTTTGACAACATACCATTTATTAGTAAATCGTTATAAACATCAGTAGCCCCAGAGGTAGGTTCTCCGAAAATATCATAGGTTATTGCATTGCCGGAGGAATTAACCCCCATTCTTCTTCTCTTGAATTGTACGCCACCATTTTCTTCACCACCATTGACAATACAACTCAACATCTTTTTAGCACCACAAAAATTTGGCATATTCCACCTACACTAAAGAACTATATTTATATCTATTCAATATTGGATAAACTGTTGCTGGCAATGCTTGTAGGTCATTTACGTCTTTAATAACCATATTTTTGATAATTTTACTTCCGCCAAAACTAAAACTAACAGAATCCATTTTTACATTGTCATAAGACAAATCAGCATTAGCCATATTTCCGGTATCAATTTGCAATGAAATTTGAGCAACTAAGATTTTAGTAACAGTTTTTATATCATCTGGGATAGTAGTTCTTCCGGCTACATAATTTACGGTATATCGATAGTTACTCATAAAGCCACCATCTATTTCAACTAAGCCAGTACTATCATCAATAAGGTAAAAAGAATTAACTACACCAGATGTTACGTTTATTGGCTGACTATAATACCCATTACCATAGTAATTCTCTCTAACTCTTTGATAAGTAACGCTTGTTATTGAATTAACTGGGAAATAAGAAAGATATTTTTGCTCAATACCATTGCCTCTAAAAGTTTCTTTTCTGCTTTGCGACCAAAGAGAATACCCTAAGTAGTTATCTATTAAAGAAGTTGCCATATCAATTAACTCTTGAACATAAGTACCAACCGCACCAGATAATGAGCAAGGTATTGATAAACCACCATAGTAAACACTACCAGTAAATTGAGGAACTGTTATGTAACCAGAAATAGACATTATTGTTTCCCTTTAAAGACTTAGGATAATCATTTATAACTTTAAAAATGTTTAGATGTTAAAAAAAAGGCAACTGATGTTGCCCTTTCATTATATATGGGAAAGGAGGAGGGAAAACGTATGGTAATAAACAAAAAGGGGTTTTTCAACCCCTTCAAGTTATCAACTATTTAAAGGCTACTCAAAACGTTGGTGATTTTTCTGTGGTGAGTGGTAGCACCTTTAAGTTTCAATCCGAAGAATGAATAAAGGATAGACGCTTCACCATGTTGAGTGATACCAAGCGGTTCACTAGAAAGAACGTTAGGAGAAGAATACATAAGGTTCAATTTAGACATATCCATTACGAATACGTTACCAGTTGAGAGGAACTCTTCAAGAACTGGTTGTACTCTAATGTTGAATCCAAAAGGCGATTTATACATGAAAGCATTAATTCCAAGTCCGTTGGTAGCAATATCATTAGAAACAAACTGTACTTTGTTGTCAACAAAATTAGCGATTCTCTGAGCAACAGTAGGAGTAGCAAAGATGTGGGTAGGAACAGCACCTGCAGCATAACACTGTACGATTGCTTCTTGCAATTTAGCTTCATTAAGAGCAGAGGCAGAGCCAGCATTAGAAACAGAGGTGGTTACGAGAGTAATCAAACCATCAGTTTCACCACTAGCACCAGCACCAGCAACACCATTCCAGAGGTAGTACTCAATACCTTTGGTAAGGTCGATATATTTCTGTTCTAATTCATTCTGCATTGCATCTGAATCAGTGGTTTCAAAAGACTGAGCGAATCTTGAAACTTTAGGAACAGTAGCAACTGGCATGACATAGTTTGATTTTCTGGTAGGAGTACCTTGAGCGTCAGCAGGTGCAGTGTAGCCATTATATTTGGTCAAGGTGTGGTTAGTTTGAGTGGTAACTTCGTTCCATTCAAATTTCCAAGAACGACTTCTACGAGCAGTTCCTCTAAGAGCGTCAAAGAGCGGAGTAAATCTCGGAGTGGTGATAAGAGAAGTTCTTTCAAGTTCTTCAATATCATAGGTTGTGAACGGTGTAGTAGTAGGGTCAGTTAATGCTCTCAATATTTCTTCGTCAGAGAGCTTGACGTTTTTCAAGTTGTTAAGAATTTCCATTTTCCTTTTTCTTCCTTTTACTTAATATTATTTACTCAACTCTTGGCTTTCTTCCGAAGAAACCATTCAAAGCAAGGTTTCTTACTTTCTCTGCCGTATCGGGATGTAACCTCCCTTCACTCAATAGTTTTAAAAAATTACCTTCATTGCTACCACTTCTTTGCTCAATAATCTGAGAAGCAATGGATTTAGCAGGTTTTTTAGATAATTCAGTAAGTTTGCTGTTGAGTTCTGCATTTTCTCTTTTAATCTCAACGATTTCGTTTTTAAGTTCCTTAACTAAGTCAGCAAAATCTCTTACAACTGAAGAAATTTCTTCTTTAACAGAAACCTCTCTTACGACTTCTTCTTCAACTGTTTCTTCAGCAGTAACTTCTTCAGAGCGTTCTACTTCTACTACAGCCACTTCTTCAGAAACTTTTTCAACACTTTCGTTGTCCATTAAGTTTTCCTCACGTTTAATATTTTTATCAACAATAGTTTTAAGATTTTCTGTATTTTGTCTTTCAATTTCTAAATACTCATTGTATTTATCTTCAAAAGCTCTCATTTGCTCCGTATAAGACATTTGCATTTCATGGTCAAGAATAGTATTTCTTACTGCCTCAGAATATTTATCCATAAAACTTCTAAGAGAATAGAGCATATCTTTAACATTTAATTTGGATTCTTCAATAGCGGTAATGCTGTTGACAAATTCTTCCATCAATCTTTTTACTTTTTTGCCACACATTCTAGCCAAATCCATTTCTTTAGCCATACTATCTTCAACTTCCGGCATTTCAGTAGGCTCTACCATTGGCATATCTTCCGGCATTTCATTTTCACCATTGGCATTAATTTCGATATTAATTTCCATTCTTTCTAAATCTCCTTCTCTCAAAGATTTCTGATATTTTTTCTTTTCTTCGTTTATCAACTCTTTCATATAACTTTCGCCTCTACTGCCAATAACAAACCATTTGATTTGAGCAACAACACCTGCTACTCTAAAATCTTTTAGATGTCTGGCAGCCCATGCTTCTCTTTTTCTGATAGCCATATCTTCAATGTCAGTAAGAGGTTTTTTATTTTGACGTGTAACAATGGGTAAAAGACGATTATATTGATTATTGCCTTCTATATTTCCACCTTTATCCCAAATATCTGGATATTCTTCTTTTAACTTTTGAGCATACTCTTGGTCAAAAATAGGATATTGGGAATTGTTTAAAGAAACAATCATGTCATCACCTTGTTGAGGAAAATCTGTTGCTCTTGTTTCTAAATTTCTTTTGACAAGTTCTGGGTCAAGGCTTCTTCTTATGGCGGTTACAAAGGTATCTGGATTAGCCGGATACTCAACAACCCCAATCATCTCTAATCTTGCTTTGTCATAAACCTCAATAACTTCATTATTGATTTTCTCATAACGAACTTCTTCCACATAACCATTTATTGACAAGCCAAGTTTTGCAGGTTGTCCATATTCTGTTTTAGGGGCATTAATTGCTTTGAAAACAATGTGAGAATTAGGATTATCTTCATCTAATTCTGCTCTTACATGAAAATTTATAACATTAGGGTTATTTTCATTATTCATAGTAAAGGCTTCCACAACCTTACCAATTCTTTTTGTCCAATCTGCCTTCCCATCATGATTAACCTCAATGTAGGTTGGCAAACCGTTATTTAAGTCTTCTATCCAACCTCTTTGACATTTCTCACTGAAAATGGTTCTGTAGGAATCTATAGCAGTTGATGAAGCAACGCCTTCAATAACCATCTTGCCACTCTCATTACGGTAGGCTCTGGTTATCTCAACATCAAATTTAAAACGCTCTTGCATATAAACTCCAAAATAATAATTTCAAAAATGATTTTAGAATATTTGACTTGGAGCTTTACATGATTGACAAGGAAGAAAAAGAATTTGTAGAAATATTTATTAATTATTTCAACGCAAGACCTTTAGCAAGTTACATGGATTTTTGCAAAATGTATTCTGAGAATAAGCCAATAAATAAATTCATCTTACGAAAAAGAGTAGATACTATAAGAAAAAAGTTGCAAAGAAAAGGCATAATGTCTTGTGCTAAGATTAATGACGCAAACGGTAGATTCTATTCTCAAAAAAACATAAACCACGAAAACTTATACCTTGAATACGAAATAAAGATTGATAACTAATTGGCTAATAATTGGCTAATAATTGGCTATATAGGCTAATTAACAGTTAATGTACCAAACCGGAACGTCAGCCTTCAATAACATCTTTTTGGCGGTTAAAAGGAATTTCTTTTTTATTTTTAGATAAGCACATAAAAGGAAATCTATTTTAAGCCCTATAGAAGCCTCAAAATTGAAAGATTGGTATGTGGGTGGTATATTTTATCATTCTATAGCATTTTGGCTTGATATTGGGGCTGTAATGAAGTCTAATGAATTTTGGGCGGAATGTGAGCCTTTAAAAAGGGATTTTTATAGTTAGAGAGGATTATGTTTTGTTTATCTCACAAAAGGATTATAAATAGAAATCTATTTTAAGCCCTATAGAAGCCTCAAAATTGAAAGATTGGTATGTGGGTGGTATATTTTATCATTCTGTAGTTGTTTTGTTGAAATTTGAAGCTCTGGTAAAGTGAGAGGGAAAAATGATTTATTTTTTTACTTTGATATGGAATCAGTGAAGACGGTTTGAATTGATGAGCAAGGATAAACTTCTGGTTTGTTGTTTGGGAAATTTTTACTCTGAACGAAAATGAAGCCCCCACAAAATAGCCTATAAAGAAGATTATAAAGAAGAATATAAATTATGTTTCATAATAAACTGTTTTATAAAACAGATAAGTTATAAAGAAGATAGATTATAAAAAAGATAAGATATAAAGAAGATAGATTATAAAAAAGATAAGATATAAAGAAGATCTTTTACAAAATAAATATTTTCTAAATAATAAATGTTTCAAAATAAATAAGTTATAAAGAACAGTTATAAAGAAGATTATAAAGAATATATATAATATTATTTAT
>OCVQ010001635.1_pt1 | contig 16529 bp, 16 predicted proteins | sample 1539061 | NCBI WGS metagenome assembly OCVQ01 (sample SAMEA3355526, study PRJEB22509) | marine metagenome | biome: marine; feature: river plume; material: water | place: USA | collected 2010-08-08 | depth 0.5 m | reverse complement strand
TTACGGCTAAACCACTAGTTAAGAAAACGCCTGCTAAGTCTAAAGTTACGGCTAAACCACTAGTTAAGAAAACGCCTGCTAAGTCTAAAGTTACGGCTAAGTCCGTATCTGGATTAAAACAGTTTAAGACTTACTCACCCAAAAAAAATGAAAAGTATATGAGTAAATCACAAATTGCTCACTTTAAAAAAATTCTTAATGACTGGAAAGTTGAATTAAGTACTGAGCTTAGCAGGACAGTAAGTCATATGCAGACTGATGTCACTACTTATGCAGACCCAAATGATCGTGCAAGCCAAGAATCTGAAATGGCTTTAGAGTTAAGAAATAGAGATAGAGAAAGAAAATTAATTAAAAAAATTAATGAAACCTTAAAAAATATTGATGAAGATGAATATGGATACTGCATGGGTTGTGGTGAAGAAATAGGACTAAATAGATTGCAAGCGAGGCCTACAGCTACCTTATGTATTGATTGCAAAACTTTACAGGAAATAAAAGAAAAACAAATGGCAAAATAAAAGCCCTCGAAAGGGCTTTTAATAATACTATTCTTCTTTCGCAGGTGGCTCAGTAAGTGCCTTTGAACTAACTCTAACTCGACCCTTATCATCAACTTCAATGACTTTCACCTTAACCTCGTCACCCTCGGATAAATGATCCTTAACTGCCTTAATTCTCTCATGTGATATTTGAGAAATGTGAAGCAGTCCGTCTTTACCTGGTAATAATGATACTATTGCACCAAAATCAAGTATTTTAATTACTTTGCCGTCGTATATTTGATCTACCTCAACATCAGCAGTAATCTCTTTAATCCTTCTTAAGGCCTCTTCACCTGACTCAGCTGAAGTACATGCAATCTTGATAAGGCCGTTATCATCAATATCGATCGTAGCACCTGTATCGGCAGCTAACCCCTTAATAACCGCGCCACCTTTACCGATTACATCTCTAATTTTATCTGTATGTATTTTTAGAGTAAGTATTTGAGGTGCAAATTTTGAAAGTTTTTCACGACTGCCTTTAAGAGACTTTTTCATTATTTTTAAAATATGATCGATGCCTTCTCTCGCTTGACTTAAAGCTACTTGCATAATCTCTGTAGTGATGCCTGTAATCTTAATATCCATTTGAAGGGCTGTTATTCCATTATCTGTTCCAGCTACTTTAAAGTCCATATCTCCTAGGTGATCTTCATCTCCTAAAATATCAGTCAAAACTGCAACCCTATTATCTTCTTTAATTAGACCCATTGCTATTCCAGCTACATGATCCTTAACAGGCACACCTGCATCCATCATGGCCATTGTTCCGCCACAAACAGAAGCCATTGAACTTGAACCATTTGACTCAGTAATTTCAGATACAAGCCTAATTGTATAGTCAAAATCTTCCTGTGAAGGCAACGCAGCGCTTAATGCTCTTTTAGCTAGCTTACCATGTCCAATTTCTCTTCTTTTTGGCGTTCCAACTCTTCCAGTTTCGCCAGTCGCATAGGGAGGGAAATTGTAATGAAGCATAAATCTATCTTTGTATTCTCCTTGAAGAGCATCAATTATCTGCTCATCCCTTCCTGTTCCGAGTGTTGCTACAACGATTGCTTGCGTTTCACCCCTTGTGAACAAGGCTGAGCCATGAGCTCTTGGAAGCACACCTGTTCTTATCTCGATAGGTCTAACTGTTCGAGTATCTCGTCCATCAATTCGAGGATTCCCATCAAGAATTTTTGACCTAACAATTTTTGCTTCAAGATTATGAAATTCATCTTTAATTTGGTTAAGTTGATTTGTACTTGTATCTTCTTTAACGAGCTCATTTAAAACTTTTTCTCGTGTTTGACCAATTTTTTCTGATCGCTCACCCTTTGATTTGATTGCAAATGCATCTTCAAGATCTTTCGTTGCAATCTTTTCAATATTTTTAACTAATTCTTTATCAACCTCAGGAGCTGACCAATCCCATGGATCTTTAGCGGCTTCTTTTGCTAAATCATTAATTAATTTTATTACTGGCTGCATAGCCTTATGCCCCTCTAAAACCGCATCAAGCATCACTTTTTCTGGAAGCTCTTTAGCTTCAGATTCGACCATTAAAACAGCTGAGTCACTTCCAGCAACTACTAAATCAAGCTGGCTAGTTTCCATTTGTGTCTTTGAAGGGTTAATAACAAATTTATCATCAAGATAGCCAATGCGGGTTGCGCCTATTGGTCCATGAAAAGGAATACCTGATATCGCTAATGCCGCTGAAGCACCAATAATAGCTGGAATGTCCGAATCAATTTCACTATCAGACGACATTACTGTTGCTACTATTTGTATTTCGTTATAAAAGTTATCTGGAAATAATGGTCTTAGAGGTCTATCTATTAACCTACATGTTAAAGTTTCTTTTTCGCTTGGCCTTCCTTCTCTCTTAAAAAATCCACCTGGAATTTTTCCTGCTGCATAATTTTTTTCTTGATAATCTACTGTGAGTGGGAAAAAATCTTGACCTTCTTTGGCCTCTTTTCTTCCAACTGCTGTAACTAAAACCACAGTGTCTCCATAACTTACCTTTACTGCGCCATCTGCTTGCCTAGCTATCTCACCTGTTTCTAATATTAAATCATGCTCGCCAAACTTAATACTTTTCTTTATTACATTAAACATTTATTTTTTATCCTTTTATATTTTATTAAAGTCTCACTATTCACTTCTTAATAATGGACACATCTTCATAACAAAAAAGCCGATTCTACAATTAACTAAATTGTATGCAATCGGCTTTAAATTTCATTAACCTATTATTTTCTTATACCTAGGCGTTTAATTAGTTCTTGATATCGGCCTAAATTTCTACCTTTCAAATAATCGAGAAGCTTTCTTCTCTGACTAACTAAAGCAAGAAGTCCCCTTCTTGAATGGTGGTCTTTTGCATTAGTCTTAAAATGTTCAGTTAGATAGTTAATACGATCAGTTATTAACGCGACTTGAACCTCTGGTGACCCAGTATCATTTTTTGCCGTCTGAAACTCTGAAACTATTTTTGCTTTTTCAACTGCAGTACTTGTCATTCTTTTCTCCTATTCGCGACCGCATATTTTAACGGCATTCTTGTTAATTAACAATATTTTTTTAATTTAAATTTGTTGATATCAATCTGACGGCTTTTAATAAATTATTACTATCAATTTCACCTAGACCAATAAATGCGCTATTTTTTGAAAATAGTCTATAAATTTCAGGGTTTACTTTTTTTGGAAGCTTAATAGGTTGACCATTTTTAATTAAATTTTCTTCTGATTCGTTTAAGATAATTTTTGGATGTTCATCGACTAGAACCTCAGTTGGCTTTATAAAATCGATTCTCTTTACTGTTGAAAGGGCCTCAATTTTATCTAAACTCAAAGCATCTTGAACGTTTAAATTACCAATTTTTGTTCTTCTTAAATCTATCAAATATCCGTCCATTCCAAGCTTATTAGCTATATCTTCTGCTAATGTTCTAATATAAGTCCCCTTACTGCATGTCACCGCGAATTTTATAATATTTTTTTCATAACTTAATAATTTTAACTCAGAGATTTTTATCTGTCTTTGTTGTCTCTCAATTTTCACTCCTTCTCTAGCAAATTTATATAATGGTTGTCCTTTATGTTTTAGTGCAGAAAACATGGGAGGGGTTTGATTTGATAAACCAACAAACAAACTAAGTACTTCTTCTAATTTATCTAAAGATATCGAAATAATTTTTGATTCCGTCAACTTTCCTTCAGCATCACCTGTTGAGCTTTTCCATCCAAGTTTTATTGAAGCTTCATACGTTTTTTCTGAATTGAGGAGGTGGCTTGAAAACTTTGTTGCTTCACCGAAACATATCGGTAATAAACCAGTAGCTAGGGGGTCAAGAGTTCCTGTATGACCAGCTTTTTTTGCTGAAAAAATCCATTTAATTTTTGATAGTGCTTGATTTGACGAAAAGCCTAAAGGCTTATCAATTAATAAAAGCCCATTAATCTTAAGCTTTTCCTTATTTTTACTCATCAGAATTTTTTACGAAATCACTGAATCCAATAACTTTGATATTTTTGTACTTTCATCAATTGTTTTATCATATTCAAAATGCAGTTTTGGTATGCCTCTAGTTGACATTCTTTTTGCCAAGAGTGACCTAAAAAATGGTAATGATCGCTGAAGACCCTTTACAATTTCTTCATCATAATGATCTGCGACATAAAAGACTTTTGCATTTTTCAAGTCATGTGCAACTTCAACATCAATTATTGAAACACTTTTTAGTGCTGGGTCTTTAATTTCTATACTTAAAATATCAGCTATTTCTTTTTTTATCTGTTGGCTGATACGATCGCTTCTTGGATAGTCTTTAGGCATTTATAATTTTCTTGCTACCTGAACGTGTTCATAAGCTTCTAATTTATCATTTACTTTCAAATCATCAAAATTCTTGATTGATAACCCACATTCAAAATTTGATTTTACTTCTTTTACATCGTCTTTAAATCTTTTTAGGGAATCTAATTGGCCTTCATAAATTACAGTATCATCTCTTAAAAGCCTTATATTTGAACCTTTTTTAATTACGCCATCAAGAACAAAACATCCTGCAATTGTTCCTACTTTTGAGGCTTTGAAGATTTCTCTTATCTCGACCATACCAAGAATAACTTCTTTTTGTTCAGGAGATAAAAGACCTCCAAGCGCAGCTTTAACTTCATCTACAGCTTCATAAATAATACTGTAATAGCGAACGTCGATATCCAGACTTTCTCCTAATTTTCTTGCTCCTCCGGAAGCCCTAACATTAAAAGCAATAATTACTGCATTAGATGCAGAGGCAAGATTAATATCAGATTCATTAACTGCACCAACCGCTGAATGAACTACTTTTACTTTGACTTCGTCCGTTGAGAGCTTTTCAAGAGAACCTGCTAATGCTTCAGATGAACCTTGAACATCAGCTTTTATGATTAGGGGTAAAAATCTTACCTCAGCTTCCGTCATCTGTTCCATTATATTTTCAAGTTTTGATGCTTGTTGTTTTGCTAACTTAACATCTCTAAATTTACCTTGTCTGAATAATGCAATCTCTCTAGCTTTTTTCTCATCGTTAATAACTATAAATTCATCCCCTGCATTTGGTACATCTGATAACCCAATGATTTCTGCAGGGATGGATGGGGTAGCCTGCTTAATATTTTTACCATTTTCGTCAAGCATTGCTCTTATTTTTCCAGACGCATTTCCAGCAAGCAATGTATCAGACATATTTATAGTTCCAGATTGAACTAAAAGTGTTGTAACAGGCCCTCTTCCTTTATCAAGCCTGCCTTCTACAATAATACCTTTGGCAGGAGTATTAATTGGTGCTTTTAATTCAAGCACTTCAGCTTGCAATAAAACAGCATCAAGTAAATTATCTATTCCTTGGCCTGTCTGTGCTGAAACTTCTATAAACATAGAGTCGCCACCAAGCTCCTCAGGTATTACCTCATGTCCTAAAAGCTCACCTCTAACTTTTTCAGAATTAGAATCAGGCTTATCAATTTTATTTATGGCAACGATTAATGGAACCCCCGCTGCTTTAGAGTGATTAATTGCTTCAATTGTTTGTGGCATCACGCCATCATCAACAGCAACGACTAAAATAACAATATCCGTAGCTTTTGCGCCTCTTGCTCGCATTGCAGAAAAAGCCTCATGTCCAGGTGTATCAAGGAATGTAATCATTCCTTTTGGCGTTTCAACATGGTACGCACCAATATGTTGTGTAATACCGCCTGCCTCTCCTTTTGTGACTTTGGTAGTTCGAATATAATCTAATAACGAAGTTTTTCCGTGATCAACATGTCCCATAACCGTAACGACAGGTGGTCGTGGTTCAATCACCTCATCCAATGAAGATGATTCTTCATCTAAAAATGACTCTAAATCATTTTCTTTAGCTGCTTCTGGTTTATGGCCCATCTCTTCCACAACAATAATGGCTGTATCCTGATCAAGCACTTGGTTTATAGTTACCATCATTCCCATACCCATCAATGTTTTAATGACTTCGGTAGCCTTCACTGACATTTTTGCTAAATCACAAACTGAAATAGTTTCAGGAATTAGTACATTTTTGACGATTGGTTCAGATGGGGCTACAAAGTTTTGATCATCAGTTTCATCTTTATTTTTATTTCTATTTTTTGGTGAACGCCACCCCTGGTTATTGTCATTACGGGTTTTAATTGGTCTCTTTTTAAGATTTTTATCGACCCATTTATCTTTAAGTTCAGTTTTCTTTGAATCCTTATCTACTTTCACATTTGCTTTCGACGCAGGTCTGTGAAGAGTTCCATCTTTAGATTCTTTTTGGTTTACTTTGGCAGCTTTTTTATTTTTTACTTCCTCTGCCTGGGCAGCCATTAAAGCCGCATTTCTTTTTTCTTCTTCCTCACGGATTTCTTTTTGATTCTTGTCAGCTACAGCTCTTTTTTCAACTGTTGAGGTATCTTCTTTTACCAAATCATCTTTAACTTCTTTTCTTTGTTCTGGTTTGACAATTGTTCTTTTTTTTCTTACTTCAACTTGAATAGTTCTTGCTCTTCCATCACTGTCTGTTTTTCTAATTTGAGTATTTTGTTTTCTTGTTAATGTAATTTTATTTTTGTTTGTATTCGATGCGCCGTGTTCAATTTGTAGATAATTCAAAAGAGCTGATTTATCTGCTTCTAATAGCTCTTCAGCGCCGGATGTCTTTTTAATTCCTGCGCTTTCAAGTTGCTTAAGAAGTAAATCTATTGGTAAATTTAATTCATTGGCAAATTTTTCTACTGTTGATTTTTCCATATTAACTCCAATAAATTTTTATTAAACAAACCAGGGTGCTCTTGCTGTCATTATTAATTCTTTTGCTCTCTCTTCATCCATTTTAACTATGTCAAGTAGTTCGTCAGCTGCGAGCTCTGCTAAGTCTTCCATTGTAATAATTGATTTCGATGCCAATAGCTTGGCAGTATCACTATCCATTCCTTCCATATTTAGCAAATCATCTGCCGGTGATTGAATTTTTTCTTCATTTGATATTGCTTCTTTCAAAATTACAGCACTTGCTCTTGAGCGAAGCTCATTTACAGTATCTTCATCAAATGCTTCAATTTGTATTAGCTCATCTATTGGTACATAAGCTATTTCTTCTAGAGTTGAAAATCCCTCATGAACTAAAATATCAGCTATGTCTGCATCTACATCTAACTTCTCAATAAATAATTGACTAACGTTGGTATATTCATCTTTTGTTTTCTGATCAGACTCTTCTTCACTTAAAATATTTAATTCCCACCCTGTTAGTTCAGTTGCAAGACGAATATTTTGACCATTTCTTCCAATTGCTTGGGCTAGCTGGTCTTCAGACACAACTAAGTCCATACTTTTTTTATCCTCATCGACCATAATGCTAGATATTTCTGCCGGTGCCATCGCATTTATAACAAATTGAGCAGGCTCAATAGACCAAAGGGCAATATCTACTCTTTCTCCTGCTAACTCACCAGTAACCGCCTGAACTCTAGATCCTCTCATTCCTACACATGTACCCACAGGGTCTAACCTTTGATCATTAGCTTTCACTGCAATTTTTGATCTCAAACCTGGGTCTCTTGATGCCGCCATTATTTCTAATAAGCCTTCTTCTATTTCTGGTACTTCAAGTTCAAATAATCTGATTAAAAATTCTGGAGAGACTCTAGAAAGAATTAATTGTGGGCCTTTAATTCCCCTATCAACCTCCATCACTATAGCTCTAACCCTATCACCGATTCTTAAATTTTCTTTTGGAATCATTTGCTCTCTCGGGAGAACCGCATCGATTCTTCCAATTTCAATGATTGCATTACCTCGTTCCATCCTTCTAATTTGACCTGAAACTAATTTTTCATCTCGGGCCAAAAATTCATTTAGAATTTGCTCACGTTCAGCTTCTCTTACTTTTTGAAGAATTACTTGCTTAGCTGCCTGCGCACCTATTCTGCCAAACTCTACTGACTCTATTGGCTCTTTTATGATGTCATTTTCAACAAGGCCTTTTGCTCTATCGTCCTCTAATGAAACTTGTATTTCTTCATCTTCTACTAAATCTTCAGGAAGGATAGTCCATTTCCTAAAGGTTTCATATTCACCTGTCTCTTGGTCAATTTCTACTTTTATGTCAATCGCATCTTTATGCTTCTTCTTAGTAGCTGAAGCAAGTGCTTCCTCTACAGCTTCAAAAATAATCTCACGCTCAACACTTTTTTCGTGTGCTAAAGCATCTACTAATAATAAAATTTCACGACTCATTTAATACACTCCCTACTTCAAAATTAACTATTTAATAATCCGGATCTAAACGTGCTTTATCAATATTCTCAAAATCAATTAATAATGACTCATTATCAACTTCAATCATTATTGATTCGCCTTTTGTGCCAGATAAAATACCTTTAAAATTTTTTCTATTTTCTATCGCAAATCTGGTTTTTATCTTTATTTTTTCCCCCTTAAATCTATCAAAGTCATTTAATTTTTTTATAACTCTGTCTAGACCAGGGGATGAAACTTCTAACCTTTCATAATCATAGTCAGTTTCAACACTCAAGACATTATTGACATGATTACTAACCTTAGTGCAATCTTCAATGTCAATTAAATCACCTTTGTCTATGTATATTCTCAGAATCTGGCCACCATTAACTGTCTCAAAATCAACCAATTCATAACCTAATTGCGTTACTAATTTCTCTATTAAGGTTTCAAGATCATCCAAAAAACTAAGCCCTCAAATAACAACTTTAGCGAAAAAAAAATGGGCTCAAGGCCCATATATTTGCAGTATTATACCAAAAAATTAGTGGGATTAATACAATTTAAAAATTGATTTCACATTCTTCCAAAAAGATTTACTTTCAAGTAACAATTTTTCCAAATTTTCTTTTACCAACTTGAATGACAAATTGTTCATTTTGAGCAACAGTTTGTTTGGTATCAATAACTTTTTCTCCATCAATTTTAACTCCGCCTGCCTTTATAAGTCTCATTGCTTCCGAAGTGCTTGTTACAAAATTTATAGACTTTAATAGATTGGCTACTCCTAAACCAGCAGAACCAACGTCTACCTTATATTCTTCTAAATCTTCTGGAATACCGCCAACAGCTCTATTTTGAAAATCTTTCTCTGCATTTGTAGCCTTGATTTCTGTATGGAACCTACTTACTATTTCTTTTGCAAATTCTACTTTAATATTTTTTGGGTTTTCACCTTGTTCGACCCTTGTTTTCCATTTGTTAATATCATCTAATGATCTTAAAGAAAGTAATTCTATATATCTCCACATTAATTCATCTGATATAGAAAGTATTTTTGAAAACATTGTCTCTGGTAATTCGTTAATACCAATATAATTGTTCAATGATTTTGACATTTTTTGAACTCCATCAAGCCCCTCAAGCAATGGCAGAGTAACAATACATTGTTGTGGTTTACCATAATATTTTTGGAGTTCTCGGCCCATCAATAAATTAAATTTTTGATCCGTTCCACCAATCTCAATATCAGCATTTAACTCCACTGAATCAAAACCTTGAAGAAGCGGATACATGAATTCATGAATTGCAATTGGTTGCTGCGATTTATATCTTTTTGAAAAATCATCCCTTTCAAGCATTCGAGCCACCGTATGTGTGGCGGCTAATTTAAGCATTCCATCTGCTCCCAGTTTACTTAGCCATGACGAATTAAATACAACTTCAGTTTTTGATTTATCTAAAATTTTAAATACTTGAGATGTGTAAGTGATTGCATTGTCTTCCACCTCTTTTTTCGTGAGAGGAGGTCTCGTTGCATTCTTACCAGTAGGATCTCCAATCAGACCAGTAAAGTCTCCTATTAAAAATAGAATATGATGACCTAAATCTTGGAACTGTCTTAATTTATTTAATAATACTGTGTGCCCCAAATGAAGATCGGGTGCTGTTGGATCAAAACCTGCCTTAATTCTTAGAGGTTTTCCAGTCTCTAATTTTTTTAATAGCTCTGATTCAACTAAAACTTCATCAGCTCCCCTGGCTATTATTTTTAATGATTCTTCTGCTTTCACTATTCTCATCCCACTTTTTTATACAAGATATTCTATAGCAATTAAGGTATTTAGAAACAATTAGTGTTATCTTGTTCACAGAGTTAAGTATAAAATTTCTTAATATGATAAATTCTAAAATTTTAATTGGTATTATGTCAGGGACCAGTCTCGATGGCATTGATATTGCCCTTACTAGAATAGATAAGAAAAAAATTTCTGTACTAGATTTTTTACATATTAACTATTCATCCGAATTAAAAGAAAAAATTCTTAAACTTCACTTCCCAGAAAAAAATGAGCTTGAAAAAAGTTTAGTGATCTCAAATGCTCTTGCCGTATTAGCTGGAAGAGGAATCAATCGTTTAATAATTAACAATAATTTATCAGCCAAACAAATAAAAGGGGTTGGCTATCATGGTCAGACTATCAGGCATAGGCCTGAAAAAGGATTTTCTACTCAAATTGGCAATGCTGATCTATTATCGGAAATAACTAATTTGACAGTTGTATCTAATTTTAGAAATAGAGATATAGCCGCGAAAGGTCAAGGGGCACCTCTAGTACCAGCTTTTCATAAAGATATATTTTTTTCAAAAACCAAAAATCGAGTTATTTTAAATATTGGTGGTATTAGTAATATCACTTACCTTCCTACAGATGGTTCTATTATTGGTTTTGACTGTGGTCCGGGAAATATTTTGATGGATCATTGGATCAAGGTTAATAGTGATTTAAATTTTGATAAGAATGGTAAATGGGCAAAAAAAGGACAGATTATTGACGACTTACTTAAATACTTTCTGAGTGATAATTTTTTTAAAAAGAAGCCTCCAAAAAGTACCGGGAGAGACTTATTTAATTTAGATTGGATCAAAAAAGGTATTAAAAAAAATTACTCTTCTGAGGATATACAACGAACACTGCTCGAGTTAACGGCAATTTCAATTGCAAAAGCAATTAAAAAGCATTGTTCAAAAGCAAATGAAATATATGTGTGCGGTGGTGGAGCAAAAAATATCTTTCTCATCGAAATATTAAAAAATAAAACAAACTTAAGCATTCAAACTACCGGTGATTTAAATCTACCGGAGCAACAGGTTGAGGCAGTTGCTTTTGCTTGGCTTGCAAATCAAACGCTTAATAGAAAATTTAATAATTCACCAGATGTTACTGGAGCGAAAGGTTTTAGAATTTTAGGCTCCATACATCAATCCTAGCTTTATTTTCTTTTGTATTATAATGTCAGGCTGATTAAAACAAACGAATAGAGTTTTTAAGATAAATGACAAAAGAAAAAATTAAAGTTGTACTCGATGGTAAAGAAAGAGAGCTTCCTGTTATTGAAAGCACTATTGGCAATCCATCTATAGATATAAGAAAACTTGGTAAATATAATTATTTTACTTATGACCCAGGATTTACCTCTACCTCTGCCTGCACATCCGAAATTACCTATGTTGATGGAAATAAAGGAGAATTACTATACCGAGGTTATCCAATTGAGCAATTAGCTGAAAAATGTGACTACCTTGATGTGTCATATCTTCTAATGCATGGAGAACTTCCCGATCAAGCTCAAAAAACTGTTTACTTAAAATCTATCGCCAGTCACAGCCTTCTTCATGATCAGCTTAATAATATCTTTGGTGGTTTTCGACGTGATGCTCACCCAATGGCAGTGATGGTAGGTGTCGTAGGATCTATGTCCGCTTTTTATTTCGATAATATGGATATTAATGATCCAAACCATAGACAAATTTCAGCACAAAGATTGATCGCGAAAATTCCTACGATTGCTGCTTGGAGCTATACCTACAATTTAGGCTTACCATTCGTCTATCCAAAAAATGAATACGATTTTGGTACAAATTTTTTACATATGCTTTTTTCAAGACCTTATAAAGAATATGAGCCTAATCCCATAATTTCCAAAGCCTTTGAAAAAATTCTTATTCTTCATGCAGATCATGAACAAAATGCTTCTACATCAACTGTAAGATTAGTAGGGTCAACAGGTGCCAATCCATATGCCTGCATAGCGGCAGGTATTGCGTCATTGTGGGGGCCTGCTCATGGAGGAGCCAACGAGGCGACTCTCAGAATGTTAACTGAAATTAAAGATGAAAGCAGAATCAAACAATATATTAACCGTGCCAAAGATAAAGATGATGAATTTAGATTGATGGGCTTTGGTCATCGGGTTTATAGAAATCAAGATCCAAGGGCCATCATCATGAAAGAAACATGTCACGAGGTACTTGATGAGCTTGGATTAAATGATGACCCTATTTTTAAATTAGCGATGAAATTAGAAAAAATTGCTCTTGAAGATGAGTATTTTATTGAGAAAAAATTATACCCCAATGTTGATTTTTACTCAGGCATTGTGATGAGAGCTATAGGTATCCCTTTTTCAATGTTTACTGCTGTTTTTGCTTTAGCCAGAACGGCAGGTTGGGTTGCTCACTGGAACGAGATGATGATGAGTAATGAATCCAAGATTGGAAGACCAAGACAAGTCTACAAAGGTAAAACAAAAAGAGATATTAAATAACTACGCAGATAATGACGAACCACATCCACAAGTAGTAGTTGCATTCGGGTTCTTAATAACAAATTGTGACCCTTGAACGTTGTCCTGATAATCAATCTCAGCGCCTGTTAAATACTGGAGGCTCATTGGATCAATAAGTAACATAACATTGTCTTTTTCTACTTTTGTATCATCCTCATTTACACTCTCTTCAAAAGTAAATCCATATTGCATTCCTGAGCAACCGCCGCCACTAACAAATACTCTAAGTTTAAGGTCTGGTGTTCCTTCCTCTTCTATTAACTCTTTAACTTTTTTTACGGCATTATCAGAAAAGTTAATTGGCGTTGGCATTTCTATAGCTGCTGACATATATATTTCTCCTATATGTATTTTTAACGTTTATTTTTTAAGTAATTTTTTTAGGTTACTCTTAATCTTGTGATTTAAATTTTTTTTCGGTTCTATTTTTTTACTATTTTTACTAAATTTTAAGTTTCCTGTAATTTTTGAACCTTCATGAACCTCAATTATGTCATATTCTATACTGCCATTGACAATTGCATTGGTATTTAATTCTAAATAATCATGGCATTTTATATTTCCGTTAATTTCTCCATTAATGATGGCTTTCTCTACCTCGACGTCTCCAGTTATTTTACTTCCATGCCCCATAATTAATAAGCTATCTTCTTCACCATGGACTTTAAGATTGCCATTAATTTTTCCATCAATTCTAATTCCACCCGTATAAGTAGTATCCCCAGATATCATGATGTCTTTATCAATTAATGTGGTAATAGCAACAAATTTTCTTTTTTTCTTTATCATTTATTTTCTTCTTTTACCCAACATTTTCTCATAAAACAAAACGTCTTCCTTTAATTTATTATTTTCTTCATTTAATTCTTTATTTTGTTCAGATAATTTCTGCATTGAAATGTCATTTTTATCAATTTCTAATTTAATTTTTAGATTCTCATTGTTTTGCTCATAATTTACATTTTGCAAATCAATTAATTGAGCATAAATTTTTGCATATTTACCCCCATCTAATAAATAATAAGTAATACTGACACCAATAATAAGAAAAAGAGCAGAAAAAAAGATGTAATTGGGCCAATTTGCTCTTGTTTGGATATGGGGTTTTTTTCTAACTAGATAATGCGCTCTAATTTTTTTTTTCATAATTTACGAGACTTACGGCGTTATTGGCACTAGGTTTATACCCGTTGACTCTTGCCAGTCCATCATAATATTCATATTCTGTACTGCTTGTCCAGCAGCACCCTTCATAAGATTATCAATAACCGAAAAAATAATTAGTCTGTTACTTGCTTTCTCTTTATGAAATGAGATTCTACAAAAATTTGATGCTCTCACTGACTTGGTATTTGGGGGCATATCAGCTGGCATTATGTCTACAAAAGGTTCATCTTTGTAAAAAGATTCAAAAATTTCCTCTGCATTAAAATTTTCAATGCAATCAACATATATTGTTGCATGAATACCTCTTATCATCGGGACCAAATGGGGGATGAAAGTTAATTTGACTTCATCGCCACAAATATTTGCTAAATTCTCCTCTATTTCTGGTAAGTGTCTATGCCCCGCTATGCCATAAGCCCTAAAATCCTCTTCAGCCTCTGACATTAATAGCTTTAGCTCTAGATTTTTCCCAGCACCACTTATCCCAGATTTAGCATCAGCAATAATACTTATTGGATTGATTAACTTTTTTTTAAGTAGGGGAATGAGTGCTAACTGAATCGCCGTTGGATAGCACCCGGGATTAGCGATCAATTTAGCTTTTTTTATACTATCTCTATTAATTTCAGGTAATCCATAGACAGCTTTATCAATTAAGTTTGGAGATTTATGCTCCATTCCATACCATTTTTCCCAAACACCTTTATCTTTAATTCTAAAATCAGCAGCTAAATCAATGACTATTTTGCCGTTTGATATTAACTTATCAGCATAATTCATCGCTATGCCATTCGGCGTAGCGAAAAATACGATATCTACATTCTCAAGATCTGCATCTTCAGGTGATACAAATTTATTATTCAACATCCCTCTAAATGATGGATAAACTTCATCTACCCTCTTACCTTTATCTTTTCTGGAAGTAATTTGATAAATTTCTACATAAGGATGACTTAGAAGTAATCTTATTAATTCAACTCCTGTATAACCCGTTCCGCCAAATATACTGATTCTTGATATTTTCTTCATAATTCCCATTTTAATCTTTTATTTCATAAAAAACATATAAAAAAAAAGCCGCTAAAGCGGCTCTTTTCTATTTTGTAAGCATTATCTCTTAGAGAATTGTTTACGTCTTCTTGCTTTTCTGAGGCCAACTTTTTTTCGTTCAACTTCGCGATCATCACGAGTCACAAAACCTGCTTTCGACAACTCAGGTTTTAATGCTTCATCATAATCCAATAGAGCACGAGTAATTCCATGTCGAACTGCACCGGCCTGTCCTGATTCACCGCCACCAGTTACATTAACTTTTATATCAAAGGCTGTCTGATTTTCTGTTAGCTCCAAAGGTTGTTTAAGAACCATTTGAGATGTGTGCCTTGAAAAATATTCTTCTACAGGCTTATCATTAACAACGATAGCGCCTTTACCAGGCTGAATGAATACTCTAGCTACTGAGCTTTTTCTTCTACCTGTTCCATAATAATATTTACCTATCATAAAAAAACTGTCCTATTTAATTGTAATCAGCTGAGGTTGTTGAGCTGAATGTTGATGATCATTTCCGGCATAAACTTTCATTTTTTTTATCATTGCATAGCCTAAAGGTCCTTTTGGCAACATACCTTTAACTGCTTTTTCTAAAGCTCTTCCAGGAAACCTAGCTTGGAGTTTAGTAAAATTTGTAGAATAAAGTCCACCAGGAAAACCTGTATGTCTATGGTAAATTTTATCTTCAGCTTTATTGCCCGTTACTTTAATTTGTTCTGCATTTATCACGACAATATAATCACCAGTATCAACGTGAGGAGTATAAATAGTTTTATGCTTCCCTCTAAGTCTGTGGGCAATACCACTTGCCAATCTTCCAAGTGTCGCATCTTTTGCGTCAACTAAAAGCCAATCTCTTTTGACTTCATGTGATTTAGCAGAAACTGTTTTCATTCTTAATACCTTAGTAAATTTAATTCAAGAGGCGAATTTTAGTCTATTTAGGTATAAATTGTCAATTTATTAGTCGTTTTTTCTATGATTGAGATAAAAAACCAACAAATATAAAAAACCCCACATAATTATTTGATATAAAAGCATTAAAATTAGCCTTTGGGTCAAAAAGTAAAGACTTTTGCCAATTAATAAAGGCTAATAGAAAGGCAATAAATAGTGCAACAAAATAAAGGACACCATAGCTACTCATTGATCCTATAGTGACAAGTAAAATAAAAGTTACTAGATAACAGCCTCCTATAATTTTCATAGTCGACTTACCAAAAGTTAATGGTACTGACATCACTTTAATTTTTTTATCGTCAATGCTATCCACAATCCCATAATGTGAGTCATATGCCAGAACCCAAAAAGTATTAGCAGCAAATAAAAGCCATGCATCTAAGGTAATCTCACTTTGAGTAAAGGCAAATACCATTAAAATACTAAATCCAAAAGTTATGCCTAAGAATGCTTGAGGAACTGGTAAAAACCTTTTAGTAAATGGATATAAAAAAATGAAAAATAATGCGATGAATGAAATTTTAATTGCATATGTATTTAGCTGAAACACCAAATAAAAAGCAAGTATTGCAAGAGCTATTATTAAACAAAGAGCCTCATTAACAGAAATTTGTCCAGAGGCTAATGGTCGATTTTTTGTTCTTAAGACCTTACAGTCTATATTTCTATCTA
>OCVQ010001634.1_pt1 | contig 16530 bp, 17 predicted proteins | sample 1539061 | NCBI WGS metagenome assembly OCVQ01 (sample SAMEA3355526, study PRJEB22509) | marine metagenome | biome: marine; feature: river plume; material: water | place: USA | collected 2010-08-08 | depth 0.5 m | reverse complement strand
TTACGAAGCAGGCAAGGCTTAATAGCAACAAAGTAGGACAAGAACTTTGGTGGGCGAGAGATCGCCCACCAAAGTTTTCTAATTTGATAACCAATCGCTAGGCTCCACCACCTGCTAGTAATAAAGATGAGGGGATCGCTTCGGTGAGTAAAACAACCAAGAATAAACGATCTTTTAGCACTCGCGTAGGTGGCTTATTCTTCGTATTACCTTCAATTATCACAGTAGTTATCTTTGTTTACGGCCTTATCCTCTGGTCAGTAAATGTCTCACTAACTAACCAAAACTCTGGCAGCAAAAAAGCCATTGAGTATGTTGGACTTAAGAATTACACCGATCTAATCAAAGATGAGCGGTTTACACACTCACTATCAAATTTAGTTAAATTCACAATCGTATTTATTTTAGGCGCCTTAGTAACTGGATTTATCATGGCTTTACTTCTTGAAAAAGGCATTAAGGGTGAAGGATTTTTCCGTTCATTTTATTTATATCCAATGGCGATCTCATTTATTGCAATGGGAACTGTATTTAACTGGATACTTAACTCAGCCAGAGATGAAGAGGCGGGCGGATTAAATCTTGCCCTTCAAAAAATAGGCTTAGGATTTTTACAAAATGATTGGTATGTCTCCGAAAAAGGTGCGATGTATGCGATGGCACTGCCGGCGATCTGGCAGATGTCAGGTTATGTATTAGCACTCTTCTTAGCCGGCTTTCGCGGTATTCCAGATGATTTGCGCGAGGCAGCGCGAGTTGATGGTGCTAGTGAGTCTCAAATTTATCGCCATGTTCTATTCCCACAGCTGACCCCAACACTTCTTACAATTTTAATTATTTTGGGCCATATCTCTATGAAGGCCTTTGATCTAATCATTGGTATTAATGGAAAATCCTATGTAACTCAGGTAGTAGCTGTTTATATGTGGGAGGCAACCTTTGATGCTAGAGATTATGCAAAGGGAACATCAATTGCGATTGTGCTATTAATTATGATTGCCATTGTGGTTGTGCCATACCTTCGTTATAACAACAAACAACAGGCGTACCGCTGATGAGCAAAGACATAGTCGATTTAATTACCGCCAAACCTGATGCGCGCAATAAGAAGCGCAAATTAAACGGCAAAGAGAAATTCTGGTTGATCTTCCGTTATGTCTCTTTGACATTTATCTGGTTCTTAGTGGTTATGCCGATTTATGTGATGGTGATTAACTCACTTAAGGGTGTTAAAAATGTTTACCTTATAAATGCTTTTAAACTTCCAGAGAAGTTAGATTTCTCAGCTTGGTCTGTGGCATGGAGTGGAACTGATTACTTCCCACAATCAATCTCTGAGTCAATGGTTCGAACCCTTTTATTTGTTGTCCAAGCATCAATAATCTCAGCTGTTATCGGCTCAATTAATGGATATGTTTTTGCTAAATGGAAGTTTAAAGGCTCAAACTTTGTCTTCACCATGTTTTTATTTGGAATGTTTATTCCATATCAAGCGATCATGATTCCGCTGGTAAGAATTGCTACCACTCTTGAGATAAATAAATCGATCTATGTACTGGTCTTTGCTCACGTTATCTACGGTATTCCTATTTGTACATTAATTTTCCGAAACTACTATGAGGCAATCCCTAATGAGTTAATTGAGGCTGCACGAGTTGATAAGGCATCGATGATTCGCACCTATCGTTCAATTATCTTGCCACTATCAGTGCCAGCATTTGTGGTGGTGTTGATTTGGCAATTCACCTCAGCCTGGAATGACTTCTTATTTGCGATCTTCTTAACTGGTGGCTCACCTAAATTATCAGTTGCTACAACTGCGCTTAACTTTATTACCGGCTCATCAAATCAGGTTTACTACGGTGTGAATATGACCGCTTCATTAATTGTTTCACTACCAACTTTGATTGTTTACGTCTTCCTAGGTCGCTATTTCCTACGAGGATTGCTCTCTGGCTCCCTAAAGGGTTAAGCATGTCGATTGCAGTTGAGGTTTTTGATTCAAGGCGCAATCAATTAGGTGAAGGTCCTACTGCTACTGGGGATAAGAACAGCCATGTTCAATGGTGTGACATCTACGGTCAACTTATTAGATCTAAAAACTTAATAACTGGTGAAGTTAGTGAGTATAAAACTGATGAGCCAGTTGGATTTCAAGTTCCTCGAAAAAATGGCGGGGATATTTTAGGAACAGCTAACGGGCCAGTTTTAAGAGATAAAGATGGAACTCTTCATAAAATGCCATCACGAGAAGATGCTGATGGATTTAAAGACAAAAATGTCCTGCGTTGGAATGATGCAAAGGTAAGCCCAGATGGCAATTTATTTTTAGGATCGATGGCTTATGAGAATCAAAAAAATGAAGGCGCTCTATATCGATTAAGCAGTGATGGCAAAGCCTTAGTGCGCTTATTTGGTGATGTTGCAATCTCTAATGGAATGGATTGGTCAAAGGATTTAACCAAGATGTTTTATATCGACACCTTTGCGATGAGTGTTGATGTATTTGATTATGAGGCAGGCAATCTTTCAAATCGAAGAAAATTGGTAGAGATTTCAGATGGCATGGGATACCCCGATGGTATGTGCTCAGATGCGCAAGATAATCTCTGGGTAGCATTTTGGATGGGCTCATGTGTTCGAGGTTTTGATGGCAAAACCGGTAAGCAGATCGCAGAAATTAAATTACCTGTTCAAAAAGTCACATCCTGCTGTTTTGCTGGTGAAAAACTTGATCAATTAATTATTACCACCGCTGTTGGAAACCCAGGTGAACCAATGGATTTAAATGAGTACCCAGAGGCTGGCTTTATTTATGTAGCACAACCAGGAGTTGTTGGTAAAAAAACTAATCTATTTGGTGCTTAATTGAGCACGGATCTTTTTACATTTGGTGAGTCACTCTCTGTCTTTATCTCAAGTGATACCGACTCAGTAATGAGTGCTAATAAGTTTGAACGAGTAACAGCAGGTGCTGAGGTTAATGTGGCAGTTGCTCTGGCTCGACTTGGTTTAAAGGCCCAATATTTCTCAAGATTTGGTAATGATCAATTAGGTTCAGTAATGCTGGCTGATATTGAAGCTGAAGGCGTGGATGTGTCACTGGCAAAGAGAGTTGATTCATTTACTGGCGCAATGGTTAGAAATCCTGGCAAAACTGCCCCAGTTGAAATAAGTTATTTAAGAAAAGGATCTGCTGCATCAACTATTGAACCTTCTGACATTTTAGATTCATATATTTCATCCACCAGATGGCTACACGCCACAGGTATTACCTGCGCCATATCTGAAAGTGGTGCTAAAACTGTTAAGTACGCTTTAGAAAAAGCTGCCCAATTAAAGGTCAAATCAAGCTTTGATTTAAACATTAGAAGAAAGCTTTGGAGTGAGGATGCGGCAAGGAAAGTTTTAGAGCCGCTAGCAAGAGATGTTGAATTATTAATTGGGGGAGAGGATGAGTACCAAGTTGTTTTTGGCAAAGTTGATCCTAAGCAAATTCTGGCAGAGGTTAATAAAAGAGGTTGCAAGATTGCAGTGATGACTAAAGGTGATCAAAAAATGCGTTTTAGCATTGATGGAAATTATGAAGAGATCACACCTCCTAAGGTGGTTGCAGTTGATCCAGTTGGGTCAGGAGATGCTTTCACTGGCGGCGTCATTGCTGGATTACTAAGTGGAATGAGTACTAAGGGAGCACTTGAGCAAGGAAGTATCTGTGGCGCGTTAGTTGCAAGTATGTTTGGGGACTGGACTGGCATACCAACAGGAGTTGCTGGCGTGATTGATGAAGTGATCATTCAAAAGGTAAGGGGTAATTAATGAAAACAGTAGATAAATTACTTACTGAAAAGATGATGACCTTGGTTAGGTGTAATACACAAGCGCAAGGCCAGGAAATGGCTGATGCGTTAGTTGATGCTGGTGTGAAAGTTATTGAGATAACTCTAACGACGCCAGGGGCACTAAAAATAATTGAAAAACTCTTAAAGAATAAAGATTTATTAGTTGGTGCTGGCACAGTTAGAACCGCTAAAGATGTTAAGAAGGTTGAAGCAATTGGTGGACGTTTTATCGTCTCACCTGATACCAATGAGGAAGTAATTGCGGCAACTAAGAAGTTGAAATTAGTTTCAATGCCGGGGGTATCAACCCCAACTGAGGTTGGAATTGCAGTAGATGCTGGGGCTGATATTTTAAAACTATTTCCAGCATCAGTTTTAGGACCTGCTCACCTAAAATCTATTAGGGAGCCGTTTCCAAATAATCGCTGGTGTCCAACAGCGGGTGTTACCTTGGAATCAATTCCAAAGTGGTTTGAGGCTGGCGCAGACTTAGTTGGATTAGGTGGCCCACTAACTAAAGATGGTGCGGCTGGCGTGAGAAAAAATGTTTTAGCTTTTAGAAGTGCAATTGAGGCGGCTAGTAAGGTAGTTTATCAACATGAAGTTAGCCAATAAACATATCTTCGTAACGGGCGGTGCCAAAGGAATTGGCGCTGCAATTGTTCAAGATGCAGCTGATGAAGGCGCTGCTGTTTCATTTATCGATATTGATGTTTCAGCTGGTGAAAAATTAGCAGCGCAATTAAACAATGCAGGAAAGAAAGCATTTTTTGCAAAGGCTAATGTTGCCAACTTTGAAGAGCTAAAGAGTGCGTTTAATCAAGCAGTAAGTAAATTTGGTGATGTTACTGGCGTTGTTAACAATGCTGGCGTTAACTCTCATGCTGATCCTGTAACTATGACTGATAAAGAGTGGGATGATTTTTTTGCAGTAGATATGAAGCCAGTTTGGTTAACTGCAAAGTTGGCATTGCCAGCAATGCGAAAAGCTAAAGGTGGCTCAATAGTTAACATCTGCTCAATTCATGGTCGCCTTACCTATCCAGGCTTTTTCCCATATGGCGCAGCAAAATCAGCAGTTCTTGGCTTAACAAGAAACTTAGCTTTAGATGAAGGCAAACATGAGATTCGAGTTAACGCGGTTTCACCAGGTTACATACTTACAGATTTAACTAAGGGCTGGTTGGCAGCAGAGTCAGGAAGAGCTGAAAGAGCTAATTCAATTCAACCACTTGGTCGAATGGGTGAACCTAATGAAGTAGCAAAAGTTGTGACATTTTTACTTTCCGATAAATCAACTTATGTAAGCGGTTCAGACTGGGCAGTTGATGGCGGATTGGGAGCGCGAAGCGCATGATATTAAAAGGTGAGCATTTATTTGTAACTGGCGGCGCTGCTGGAATTGGTGAAGCAATTGTTTTAGGTGGCGTTAAAGAGGGTGCAAAGATTTCATTTGTAGATATTGATGATGCCAAGGCAAATGCGTTAGTTGAAAAACTAACTGGTGAAGGCCATCAAGTTCAGTATCAAAAGGCTGATGTTTCAAAATTTGAAACCTTTAAAGCAGGATATGACAAATTAGTTTCAGCTTTTGGCCCAGTAACTGTTGCAGTATCAAATGCGGGAAGAAACTCTTATGCCGATGCGGTGGAGTATGCCGAGGAGGAGTGGAATGACTTCTTTGCCCTAGATTTAAAATCTAGTTGGTATCTAGCAAAATTATGTTTGCCAGATATGCGAAAGAAAAAGTATGGCTCAATAGTTAACATCTCATCTATTCATGGCCGTATGTCTCGTCCAAACTTTTTCCCTTACTCAGCTGCTAAAGGTGGAATTATTGGTTTATCTAGAAACTTAGCCCTTGATGAGGGTAAGTATGGAATTCGAGTTAACTCTGTTTCCCCTGGCACAACTGCAACACCATTGTTAAAAAGCTACATGGAAAAGTTTCCAGATGAAAAGGCTCACGCTTTAGCGGTTGCACCAAATGCCAGATTTGGATCCCCTGAAGAGATTGCAAATGTTATTTTATTTACACTCTCAAAGGATGCTTCCTTTATAAGTGGAGCTGATCTAATGGTGGATGGCGCTCTTCACGCCAGGTATGCCTAATTAAATAAGATTTAAACCGTAAGCCTTATTTGCAGTACCTGCCCAAAAAGCATTCTTTTCACTTTCTGAAAATTTGCTAGTGAACTCCTCAACTAAATCAATACTTTGTTTGTAGGTGGCAGCAAGTAAACAAACTGGCCAATCTGAACCAAACATCATTCGATTTGGCGTAAAAGACTTAGTGATGTGTTCAAGGTATGGCCAGAAATCTTCCTTCTTCCAGTTCTTCCAATCTGCTTCGGTAAATAAACCAGAAACCTTAACCACCACATTTTCAAGGCTCGCTAACTCAGTGATTTGATCTGCCCAAGGCTGCATATCTGCCTTTGCGATATATGGCTTAGAGATATGGTCTAAAACAAACTTTGTATTTGGGCAGGCTTTAACTAGATCTATTGCAGCTCTCATGTGTGGCGTCTTTGTTAATAAGTCATATACCAAGCCACGTCTACCAAGCTCTTGAACATTTTTAACAACTTGTGGCTTTGAAAGGTATTTAACATCCTCATAATCATGGGCAATATCTCTTATGCCAACCAAATATTTAAAGCCACGCAATGATTGGTATGAATCCAGATGGGCGATTGCATCATCGGCATCAATTTTTAGAAATCCAACTACACCTGCTACTAAATCATCAGTATCTGCAAGCTCTAGTAACTCTGGAGTTTCATCGTAATTTGTAACCGTTTGAACCACAACAGTTTTATCAATACCGCACCCGGTAATTGCTTGGCGCAAATCATTAATAGAGAAATTCTTCTTGATTGGGTTTAGTGCTTCACCAACCATCCAACCTTGCTCGCGCACTGATAGGTCCCATACGTGATGGTGTGAATCAATTCTCATTGCCGACTCGCTTTCTGTTTTGGCCAATAACTTATGTTAGATGAAAAACCTCTGGAATTTGATGCCACCATTCACTCTCACTTTTTTGTGGCACTGGATTTTGCATAGGGGCGGTGACTTTCCACCAATCTTGGGTAATTGGATCAGCTGCAATCATTGCCATGTCGGCTTCATAATCTGATCCGCTGTACTCCATATAAGAAAAAAGCATATTCTCATGACGAAAGATGGAAAACTTTGTGACGTTAGCTCGTTTAAGAGTTGCTAAAACACCTGGCCAAACTTCGGCATGAATTCGCTCATACTCAGCAATCTGATCTGGCTTAACCCCAATAACTGAACCAATTCTTTTTATTTCCAAGTTATCCCTTTCCTTATTTGATTATCGTATAGGATTTTAAGCAGTAAACGAATAGGTCAGATAATTTTTAAGGGGAGCAGATGCCAAAGGTAATCGGATTTAAGACCACCGATGTGCGCTTTCCTACCTCACGCGGTTTAGATGGCTCAGATGCCATGAATCAAGATCCAGATTACTCAGCTGCTTATTTAGAACTTAAAACAGATGATCCTAATTTGTCAGGTTATGGCTTAGTTTTCACAATCGGTCGAGGCAATGACCTACAGTGCGCAGCAATTGATTTGTTAGCAACTTATGCAGTTGGAAGAGAAGTTTCAGATCTAGCTAAATCAATGGGAGATTTTGCAAAATCTTTGGTTCGAGATTCACAGATGCGCTGGCTTGGCCCTGAAAAAGGTTTAACTCATATGGCAGCCGGAGCTGTAATAAATGCGGCTTGGGATCTTGTTTGCAAAGTGAGTGGAAAGCCGCTTTGGAAGCACCTTTCAGATCTATCACCACAAGAAATAGTTGATTTAGTTGATTTCAGATATATCTCAGATGCAATAACTCCAAGTGAGGCACTTGAGATTCTTACCAAAGCAAAGGCAAATAGAGTTAAAAATGAAGCAAACTTAATTGCCAATGGCCTACCTGCCTATACAACTACACCAGGTTGGCTTGGTTACACAGATGAGAAAATGATTCGATTAGCCAAACAAGCAGTTGCTGATGGTTTTAAATTAATTAAATTAAAGTGCGGTGTATCTCTAGAAGATGATAAGCGAAGATTAAGGCTGGCAAGGGAAGCGATTGGGCCAGATGTTAAGTTAGCGATCGATGCAAATCAGGTTTGGGATGTTAATGAGGCAATTAACTGGATTAATGCATTAGGTGATGTGAACCTTCACTGGGTTGAAGAACCAACAAACCCAGATGATGCAGTTGGTCATGCAGCGATTGCAAAAGCGATCGCACCAGTTAAAGTTGCAACTGGTGAGCATGTAACAAATCGAATTATTTTTAAACAGATGATGCAATCAAAATCCTTATCATTTGTGCAAATTGATGCATCCAGAGTTGCCGGAGTAAATGAAAACATTGCCATTATCTTGATGGCAGCAAAGTTTGGTTTACCTGTCTGCCCGCATGCTGGTGGTGTTGGTTTGTGTGAAATGGTTCAACATTTAGCAATGTTTGATTATGTTGCAGTGGGAGGTGAAAATCCAGATCGAGTAGTTGAGTTTGTGGATCACTTACATGAACATTTTGTTGTGCCAACTGAAATAAAGAATGCTAGATATATGCCGCCAGTTAAGGCAGGAGCCGGCGCCCAGATGTTTGATAAATCTGTTTCAGACTTTACCTATCCAGATGGTCCAGAATGGATTGGCCAAATTTAGGCAATCTGTCCACATACTGGAAAGCTAAAGTTAGGGTTTAGGTTTGGAAGAAAATGCAATTTAAACAAGCGTGAAAATTACAGATTCGTTATCTTTCTAGCGCTCTTAAGCGTTGATTTAATACCCATTTAGCGGAAGGCTCTGGTTAACCGTATTCCCAAGAGTTTATTAAAACTTTCTGGGGGTTTAGCAAATAACCGAAAGGAAATTAATGAAGAAATCATTACTAGCGTCACTGGCAGCAGTTGCGCTACTTCTAACAGGTTGTTCAAGTTCATCTGACTCTGCAGGTGGAGATGGAGAATTTGGTTCAATCAAGGTAGCACTTGTACCAGGTGGAGCTCACCCTTATTTCCAACCATGGAAAGATGGCGGAGCAGCCGCTGTATCTGAATTCGGAATTGGCGGAACAGAATTCAATGAGACTGGTGAATGGGATCAAACCAAGCACAATGCAGCAATCGATGCGATGGCAGCTCAAGGCTATAACGCATTTGGTGTATTCGGTGTTTCACCAACAGATATCAACACAACATTTGCTGGTCTAAAGGCAAAGGGTTTCGCAGTTGGTTCCCTTGCTTCATGCCCAGGTGGATATGACATTGTTAAAGAGCCACAGAAAAACTCAGCAGACTTCTGCTTGAGTACTGATACTGGCAAAGCTGCATACCTTGCAGCAAGCGCTGTAATTGCTGAAATGGGTGGCAAGGGAAATCTTGTTCACTTAACAGGTAACGCAGTAGATGCAAACACAATCCGTCGTATGGATGGTGTTAAGCAAGCAATCGCAGAGACTGGTGGAAAAGTAAAACTTCTAACCACAATCACTGACATTGACTCAGATCTACAGTCAGCAACAAAGGCTGTAACTGATCTATTAGCAGCAAAGGGCAAGCAGATTAACGGAATCGTTACAACTGCTTACAACCCAGCTGTTGCTGCAACTGATGGAGTTTCATCAACTAAGCTTCCAATCAAGGTTATTGCAATTGATGATGACCAAAAGATCTTGGATGCAATTAAGTCTGGTGTAATTTCTGGAACAGTTGTTCAGAATCCTTGGGGACAAGGTTATGTTGGATCATGGGTTCTTTCAGCACTTGGAAGTAAGAAGTGCACCATGAATACACCTGGTCTATACGTAGACTCCGGTTCATTCTTGGTAACAAAGGACAACGTTGATACCTACAACGAAACACGTCAAGCTACTTCAAAGGAAATCCTTGCGGCTTTCCAGAACGAGTACATGACCTGTAAGTAAAAAGTAAGTTCAGGTTGGGCGATCAGGTTTATTCCTGATCGCCCTTCCGCAATTAGATAAGTTTTAAACTTTTTTTACGGGAAAGGACTTTTTCAGTTGAGCATAATTACCAACGCCGAAGCCTTTCTAATTGATATTCCAGTTGAGACAGTAAGAACTGATTCAGTTCAAGCATTTTTAAAACAAGAGACTTTATTTGTAAAAATTACAACCGCTGATGGAAATACCGGTGTTGGCTATAGCTACACAATTGGAACAGGTGGCACAGCAGTTCTTGCCATGTTGCGTGATTACCTAGTACCTAAGTTAAAGGGAATGGATAGCGCCCGAGTTGAAAAAGTTTGGCACGATATTTATTACTCGACTAGAGCAACTGAGACTGGAGCGATTACATCCCTCGCCGTTGCTGCAATTGATACTGCAATTTGGGATTTAAAGTGCAAGCGTGAAGGCCAAAGTTTGGCAGTAGCAGCTGGTGGTTTTAAAGATCGAGTTCCTCTTTATGACACAGAGGGTGGTTGGCTTCATCTAACAACCGAAGAGTTAGTAGCAGGGGCAGTTGCCTCTAAGAAAAAAGGTTGGCCTGGTGTAAAACTTAAAGTTGGTAAGCCAAAGGCTCATGAAGATGTTGAAAGATTGATGGCAGTTAGAGAGACTGTTGGAAAAGATATGCACATCATGGTTGATGCCAATACATCCTTTACAGTTGCTGAAGCAGTAAAGCGTGCCAAAGCATTTGAGCCAATTGATTTATTTTGGCTAGAAGAACCACTTCCAGCAGATGATGTAACAGGTCATGCCAGGTTAGCGCAATCAACCAGCATTCCAATTGCAGTTGGTGAAACTATGTACTCTGCGATGCAATTTCAACAGTATCTACATCAGAATGCAGTTGGTATTGTGCAAGTTGATGTTGCCAGAGTTGGTGGAATTACGCCATGGCTAAAGGTTGCGCATATGGCGGAGAGTTTTAATGTAAAGGTTTGTCCACACTTTTTAATGGAGATTCATGTCAGCTTGGCAGCTGCTATTCCAAATGGTTTATATGTTGAGCACATTCCACAACTTCGTGGTGTAACAAAGAGTGAGATAAAGATCGAAAAGGGTATGGCATTAGCACCTACCTCCGTAGGATTGGGTATCGATTGGGACTTTGATGCAATTGAAAACAAGAGGGTGAAGATTTGAAGATTAAGTCAGTATTAAATGATCAACGGGTGGTGTTAACACTTCTTACCGTTGCATTGTTTATATTTTTTGGCTTACAAAATCCAGCTTTTTTCAATGTTGATTTTGTTATCTACCCACTGCTTAGAGATGGTGCGACCTTAACGGTAATTGGTTTGGCCCAACTATGCGTACTCTCAATTGGCCATTTGAATTTAGCAGTTGGCCGAATGGCAGCAATCTCAGCATTAGTTGCTGGCGCTTCTTATCAATACTGGGGATTAAGTTTGGTGCAAGGAGCAGTACTTGGAGTTCTAGCTGGCGCGTTACTTGGCGCAATTACTGGGTGGATAATTGTTAAATCTCAGGTAAATGCTTTTATTGTTACCTTAGCGATGGATTTCGCACTCCTTGGCTTAGTTACCTTTATCTATGTCACCTTTACTGGCGCAACTGCGGCCTTTACAACCAAGCCAGATGGAATGGATTTTTGGCGAAGTAAGTCACTAGGAGATATTTGTTTAGGTCCAATCTGCGGACCTAGTGCGATACCAATGATGTTGATGCCGGCAATAGTCTGTTTGATATTAGTTGGTTTTATGTATTCAAAAACTAGATTGGGTCGAGAGTTACTTTCAACTGGCTCTAATTTAAGAGCTGCAAAATTATCTGGAATTCCAACTGAAAATCGCGTTTTAACTGCGCATATTTTCTCTGGTGCATTAGCTGGTATTGGTGGCTTAATGCTTGCTTACACAAACGGTTCATTTACGGCAGCAATTGGTAGCCAAGTTATGTTGCCATCCTTCTTAGGTCCAGTATTAGGTGGCACCTTGCTAGCAGGAGGAGCGGTTGCAGTCTTAGGAACTTTTATTGGAACCATGTTGACCTTAGTAATTCGCCAAGGTTTGTCGGTGCAGGGCATTGGGTTGGAAACTTTAAATATCGCACTTGGGCTGGTCTTATTAGCCGCGCTATCTGTTGGTCAGATTCAAAAGATGTTTACCTCCTTTAAATTGCGGGCGAAAAAATGAAGCTACCTTTCTTCTTTAGAAACCGGATGACGGAAGTTTCACTAACCGTAATATTTGTTCTTGGCTTCTTTGCCTTAGTTCTCACCTCAAATGGTGTCTTCTTAAGCAGAGCATCCCTTCAAGGATTTTTAACCTATCTTGCAGTTCCAATCACTATTGGTTTAGCTCAAATGGTTGTGCTCTGTATTGGTCAGATGAATCTTGCAGTTGGCACAATGGGCGGGGTTACCTGCGCCATCATGGCGGTGTTAATGGCAGATCACAATGTGCCAATCGCAATTGCGATTCCAATCGGATTACTCTCTGCAACCATAATGGGCGCAGTAAATGGCGCGTTAGTAGTTTTGACTCAATTAAATGGATTTATTATCACACTAGGCACTTACACAATTTTGCTTGGCTTCCAATATCGATTGGTTAAGACCTTTACGATTGATAAGTATCCATCTTCACTTCCAGAGTTTGGCAAGAAAGCCTTTATTGGATTTCCTTATATTTTAGTTATCGCCATTATTACTGCGATTTTGCTCTCACTATTTTTCAGCAGAACCATTATGGGAAGAAGAATTTTGGCAACTGGTGGAAATCCATTAGCTGCTCGACTATCTGGAGTTTCCAATAACAGATCAGTATTTTTAGCTCACACCCTCTCTGGCTTACTAATTGGTGTGGCATCAGTAATTACTATCGCATCACTGCCTGGTATTAACCGTTCAATTGGTGGAGATTGGTTACTAGCATCCTTTGCCGCTCCAATTATTGGTGGCGTTTTAATGTCTGGTGGCACCATTGCAATTTATGGCACGGTAATTGCCGCAGCAGTGGTTCGATTAGTTGATATTGCTAGAGCGCAGTACTCACTTGATCCAAGCATTGTCTCCCTTAGCGTTGGTGTTGTAACACTATCTACTGTGGCATTAAGTGAATGGCGACGCCGTCGAACAGAGCGAGCCAATGAGGGAATAAAGGCAACGCAATGAGCGCTGAATTATTAATTCAAAAAGTATCCAAGGAGTTTCCTGGCGTACTAGCACTTAATGAGGTCAACTTAACTCTTACCGGTGGCACAGTTCATGCTCTACTTGGTGAGAATGGTGCTGGTAAATCAACTTTAATTAAAATTATTACTGGAGTTTATGTAGCAGATTCTGGCTCCATGAAAGTAAATGGGCAAGAGAAAAGCTTTAATAATCCAATTGAATCAACTGAGGCTGGAATTGCAGTGGTTCACCAGGAAAGAAATTTAATTCCTGAATTCTCTGTTGAAGAAAATATCACTCTTCATAATCCGCCGTTAAAGTTTGGAATAATTGATAGAGCTGAGCGAACCCGGCTTGCTAAACAGGCACTACAAACTCTTGGCTTTGAAATTGATTTAAATGAGCGGGTTAAAAACCTTTCAGTAGCTCAGATGCAATTAGTTGAGATTGCAAAGGCGTTAGTAACAAATGCCAAGATCATCTTGCTAGATGAGCCAACCGCATCAATTACTGGAAGTGAAACTAGGAAACTATTTGATGTAGTTCGAAAGCTTAAGGAACAAGGCACTGCAGTTTTATTTGTTAGCCATAAACTTGAAGAGGTGTATGAAATATGCGATACGGTAACCGTATTACGCGATGGTGTTAGTGTTCTAGAATCTAAATCTCTTTCAGAGTTTAAACAAGGTGAAATTGTAGATTTAATGGTTGGACGCCACTTAGCTGAGCGAAAAAATGTGATTCGCAAAATTGATCGAAGCAAAAAACCAGTGATTGAGTTAAAGAATCTATCAACCGCCCTTGGACATAGAAATATCAATCTAAGCCTTTATCCAGGTGAGGTGCTTGGCATGTATGGCTTAGTTGGCGCTGGGCGTAGTGAATTGGCTAGATCCATTCTTGGACTACACGCTGTAACTAATGGTCAGATTTTGCTTAACGGGGCTGAGGTGAAGATTAAGAACTTCCGAGATGCCCTTCATAAATTTAGAATTGGTTATGTAACTGAGAACCGCAAAGAAGAGGGTTTATTCCTAGATTTCCCAGTTAGAAAAAATATTTCAGTAACAATACTTTCCAAGATCTTACAAAAACTCTCAGTGATTAATCCTAAAAAAGAGGATGATGTTGCTAGTAAGTATGTGGATCGTCTTGGTATTAAAGTGGTTGATAACAATCAATTAGCACTAACTCTTTCTGGTGGAAATCAACAAAAGGTTTCTGTATCCAAGTGGTTAGCTGCTGAAACAAAAATATTGGTAATTGATGAGCCAACAGTTGGCGTGGATGTAAGAACTAAAGCCTCATTTCATGAACTTATTACCCAATTAGCTGATGAAGGATTATCAATTATCTTGATCTCAAGTGACTTGGCTGAGATGGTTGCAGTTGCCGATCGTATTTTGGTGATGCGCCGATATGAATTAGTAGGGGATTTAGATAACAGCAAGGATTATCAGAGTATGTCTCGATCAATTATGAACAGTATTCAAACTAGCTGACAATGATTAAATCAAAACGCCAGTTTCCAGATCTGCCACATTTTGCATCATTAATTGAGTGGAAACTTCCTTCAATCTTTAGAACTAGAACCAAACTTGCACGGGCGTTAACTATTAGTGATTTAGCAAAGATTGCCAAAAAGAAGGTTCCCAAAGTTGTCTTTGATTATGTAGAGGGCTCAGCATTAGATGAGGTCAGTTACGCAAGATCCAAGGCAGCATTTGATCGAGTTGAATTTAGCGCCCATACCCTGCGTGATGTTTCAAAGGTTGATCCATCGATTGAAATATTTGGCAAGAAAGTAGATCTACCAATCTTATTTTCACCCACCGGTTACACCAGATTTATGTATCACGTTGGTGAGCCAGCGGTAGCAAATGTGGCTGCTAATAACAATCTAATTTATTCACTATCAACCATGGGTACTACCTCGCCAAAAGAATTGGCTGATCAAGTACCAAAAGCTCGTAGATGGTTTCAGCTTTATGTAATGCAAAATCGCAAAGATAGTTTGTCAGTTATTAAGCAGGCCAAGGATTCTGGCTTTGAGGCGTTAATCCTGACCGTTGATACGCCAGTTAGTGGATTAAGAATTAGAGATATTAAAAATGGCTTAACCATTCCACCACGAATCAGATTAAGTACTGTCTTTGCAATTGCAAGAAAGCCAATATGGTGGCTGAATTTATTTACCACCAAAAAGTTGGAGTTTGCAGCCTTTAGGGGATGGAATAAATCATTAGTTGAGTTAGCAGCTGCCATATTTGATCCAGCAACCAAGTTTGAAGATGTGAAATGGCTGCAATCTGTGTGGAGTGGTCCAATAATTGTTAAAGGAATTCAAAATTTAGAGGATGCAAAACGGTTAGCAAAAATGGGCGTGGATGGAATTATTCTTTCAAACCATGGTGGCCGGCAATTAGAAAAGGGACCAGTTCCTCTTGAATTACTGCCTGATGTTGTAAAGGCAGTAGGTAAGAAAGTTGATGTTTATATTGATGGCGCAGTTATGTCAGGCCAAGATGCATATGCAGCGATCGCAATGGGAGCAAAGGGTGTATTTATTGGCCGTGCTTATCTATACGGAATTATGGCCGGGGGAGAGCGGGGCGTTCAAAGAGTGATTGAAATTATGAAGCGCGATTTCATAAATACGATGGCATTAACTGGTGCTAGAAATATTGCTGAAGTTCAAAAAATTGGCGCTAAATTACGAAGCTAGTTTAGGAAATTGGTTTTGGTCGAGATTTTTCACACATACTTAATGCAAACTCTTCAACTTGATAAGCTCTATTTTCACTATCAATCCAAAACTTACCACCAGGCCTTAATTCACTTTGGATCTTTCCTTCAGTCAAAGCTAAGTTCCATTGCTGACTTTCTGAGGTTAAACAATTTTCATACTCAATTAAATCAACCGCATCATATTTAGGCTCACTGCCACCAACAACTCCGCAGCCAGATAGTGCAAGGGATGCAACAAGTGCGCAGATGCTTAGCCGAAGATTCATTAGAGAACTATAGATCCAATCAAGATAGGACACTAGGTTTAAAACTACTTATTTACTCAGAGCTAACTGCTCAATTTCAGTAGCACCAATACCGCAGCACCCACCAACAATTTCTGCCCCCGCCTCAACCCATTGCCTTATTAAGTCATTGCTAAAACCAAGCGCTGCGCTGCCAGTCCAAACCTTATTTTCAGCATCCCATACTCGGCCTGAGTTTGGGTAAACAACATATGGTTTATTTGATTTAGCAGATCTTAATAAATCAGTAATTAACTCTGGTTTTGTGCAGTTAATACCCACTGCCATTGCACTTTCGGCTAAATCAACCGCGCTTTGAAAATCTTGTCCAGCATTTGTTTTATTACCCGCCTTACAGGAGTAGGAGACCCAATAAGGAATTGGGCAGTCACTAAGTAGATCTAATAAAATCTCAACTTCAAAGATATCTGGCATTGTTTCTAACGCTAAGTAATCAGGTGATGTAGAAATTAACATCTCCAGCCTTCTTGCATGAAAATCTCTAATCAC
>OCVQ010001631.1_pt1 | contig 16544 bp, 25 predicted proteins | sample 1539061 | NCBI WGS metagenome assembly OCVQ01 (sample SAMEA3355526, study PRJEB22509) | marine metagenome | biome: marine; feature: river plume; material: water | place: USA | collected 2010-08-08 | depth 0.5 m | reverse complement strand
GGTTTGGTTGTGATAGTCATGGTATATATCCTTTGGTTGGTTTGGCATAATTGCCGTGGTGTTAAGTGTATCATCTATATATTCGTAAGAACTTATATATAGTGATACTACTAAGGTTCTTAGTGGGTGTCAAGTGCCTTGGCTATTAGCCAATAACAAAACCTGATGCATCTTTTTTGGCGTCGCCTTTGGCATACAAGCTAACTACATGACCTTTAGGGTCAAGAAACCGCAGGTCGTCTTTGTCGCCGTCGAGAACAGGTGATGATGCAAATGATTGTGTAACATCAAAAGGCGTTCTGAATACAACGGCCATGTTTGCGCCCATTTCTTTGTGTGCTTTCAGAACTGATTGAGCATAGTCGCCATTAGCTTCGCTATAAGACAAAGTGAGATGATAGTTAGAAGGCAAAGCCTTATAAGCTCGCTTCACGATTTTGGTATAGTCGTAGAATTGAACTGCAGGAAACTCTGTTTCCATGTCGATATAGTTTTCCCACATGATGTCACTTGTGCCATTCAGTCTAACGACTGGTTGGATGCCACGTTTCTCACAATACTTTGTGAACTTGGCAATGTCTTGGCGTAGCGTAGCTAAGAAACCTTGGCGGTCATCCCGCCATAGCATAGTCTTACGCAATCGACCAGCTTGAACAGAGTTCATCTTGCCACGCCCTGCAGTGTATAGGCAAGCTACCTTGCACCCTGCAGTTACGGCCATAGGGCATACGTTGATGCCTTCAAGGTTGTCGGCTGGTGCTAGGTATAGAATTGCGGTCAGATATTCAGAGCCATCACCTTTGATAGTTTTGGCGTTATTTCCTACGGAAAGCAGATTGTAATTAGACATGATAAAAACCTTTCAGGTTTAGTTAGATTAAGCGTAATTGTCGTATTCAATGCCGTCTATCTTAATAGACAAATACCATTGTGTAAAGCCCCCAGAATTGTCAGGCGTAAGCTCTATTATGGTGTTTGTGGTTTCGTGGGCGTCGCCATATCCAGACTCGTCGTATTGCTCTTTGAGCAACAAGTCAACATCTTTCTGGTCGTATAACCATTCCTCTTTGAGGAACCAGACAAGTTCATCGGTATTTGCAAAGCAAAAATCTTCGTGAGTGCTTATCCGCCTAGACATTATTCTACTCCAAGTTCCAAGTCTTCACAGACTTGATAGGCAAAGTCGATGTCGTCCCAGACTGAGACGATGCCCTCATAGACATGAGACACAGCGTAGGAAGGTGTGCCATCGCAATAGTTTTCCAAGGTAGTTACTACGTAAATGTTAGTCATATCAAAACCCTTTCAAGGTTGGTTCTAAGTGTATCATCTATTAGTTCGTAAGAACTTACTAATAGTGATACTACTAAGGATGCAGGCTGTCAAGCCCTAATTTGTCGTTGCGATAAACATTCCAGCAAAGCTGACCACGACTGCCAAGATGAGCATGATTACCCACACTGCCAAAGGCAGGGCAGACAATCCGCTTGCTACGACGCCAATCGTTGTCAAAAGAGCTAGGCTAATGCCTAACAGCACTAAGGTAATTCCAAGTAAAAACATCATCTAAAACCTCATCGGTTGGTTGTTAAGTGTATCATCTATTTGTTCGTAAGAACTTACAAATAGTGATACTACTAATACTCTCTAGCACATGGGCTGTGATGTGTCAAGCGCATACTTCATCTGGGAATTTATCCAATCAAACCAAGGGTTTGGGAAGTCTTGTGATGTCATGGGGGAGGGGGGTATGTGAATACGTGGGAGGGCGTGGGAGGCTTCAATAGCTACAAAATACAAACACCTTCGGTGAATATGGCACCTCTTGTCATGATTCGAGAGGACTTTACAGATTCTCTGTAACATTTTGGCAACACTATGCAGATTCTGAGAGATTACCTTCGGTAACCCCCACCCCAAAAAACTGCCACGCACGTATATATATAATATACCCCTGTGACATAATTAGAATTTGAGGAGGTTTATCATATATGACCCCTACCCCCTGTTTCTATCTGAAGAAAGACAACAAAAGACTGCCGATAAAATTTATAATTTTTACCAGGTCTGTCATCAGGCATAGCCTGTGCTTAATTATTTTATTTTCAAGGCGGGGCCTCCGAAGTGGTATGTAGTTGTCTATAACTATTACTTGTATACAAAGTAGATAGAAGATATAATACATAGAGTCGGAAGATATTAAAGCTATTACGAGGCGGGGCCTGGGAGGTTATATCTTGTACCTCCGAACTTTAAAGTAAAGATAGTTTAGCACGGATTCACGACTGATACAATACACATTCAACGTATTACTTAATCACGAATTGTTACAAGCTGTAACACACAGAGCAATAACATATGAACATAGAAGAAACTATAGAACACACAGGCATGTCCCCAAAGACTTATAATGATTTGGAGGATTGCCTAGAAGAATATATTAATGAAGCATCCAAGATGGACCTTCTTACTTTTGTAAGGAAGACTGCACCCACACTGGTAACAGACTTCAAGATGGGTAGGCACATCGAGCTGCTGTGTGATAGGCTGCAGAAGGTAGCCGACGGAGAGCTAAAGAGACTTATGGTCTTTCTTCCTCCTCGTAGCTCCAAGAGCTTAATTACCAGTAAGATATTTCCAGCGTGGTATATTGGTCGTGAGCCTAACCACGAGATTATGTCTGTCTCCCACAGTGACCAGCTAGCCAGTGACTTCGGACGTAGTGTCCGTGACATTGTAAACACGGAAGACTTCCAGAAAATATTCAGAGGTGTGCAGCTACGTAGTGACGTTAAGGCCGCTGGCAAGTGGAAGACAAATAAGAATGGTTCTTACTATGCCGCTGGTGTCAGGTCACAGATTGCTGGACGTGGTGCGCACTTAGCCCTGCTGGATGACGTGATGTCTGAAGAAGACTCCTTCTCCGAAGCAGGACGCCGTTACATTAAGGACTGGTGGCCTTCAGGCTTGCGTACTCGTCTTATGCCTAACGGGGCAATCATTATTATTAATACTCGTTATCACTACGATGACCTATGTGGCTGGCTGCTGAAGCAGGAGTCAGACATCTCTGGCATACCCTGGGAAGTCATTAGTATCCCTGCATGGCTAGACGAGACAGCAGCAGACTTGCTGGGGTTGCCCGTAGGCACATCATACTTCCCTGAGTGGAAGCCTGAAGAAGTACTGAAGCTAGACGAGCAAGAGATACGTTCAAGTAACGGCAGCAGGTATTGGGATGCTCTATATATGCAGAACCCATCACCAGATGAAGGCGGTATCATTAAGAAGAAATGGTTCCAGTGGTGGGAGTACGAAGACCCACCTCACTGTGAGTTTGTTATCCAGACATATGATACAGCCTTCTCCACAAAGAAGACAGCTGACTACAGTGTCATTCAGACGTGGGGTATCTTTCACCAAGCAGAGCGTGACGAGTACGGCGGTGAATATACCATAGCCAATCTTATCCTTCTTGGTAATGTTAAGGAAAGGTTTGAATACCCTGACCTGCGTAGAACAGCACAGCACTTATACCAGAAGCACCGCCCTGATGTATGCATCATTGAGAAGAAAGCCTCTGGTCAGTCGCTGTTGCAGGACATGAGACTTGCTGGACTGCCAGTGCTGGACTATCTGCCTGACAGGGACAAGGTGTCTCGTGTCTATGCTGCAACGCCTCTAATGGAATCAGGGCGTGTCTACATCCCGAAGGGTAAGGAGTGGGCTAAGGATTTATATGACGAAGCACTAGCCTTTCCCAACGGCGCACACGATGACCAAGTAGATGCAATGACTATGGCTATCCACTATATGAGGGACAGCTGGCATGTGTCTCACGACGAAGACCCAAGCTGGGAAGATGATTATAATCCACGCAGACAAAAGAGGGTTGGATACTGGAGAACTTAGTGGTATAATATGGACTATATCATAACAGGAGGCTTCACATGTCAAAAACACTTGAAACATTAGGCGATATTTATAAAGTCTATTCCGCTTACAAATCCACTAAAGGAGAAACAAAGCGTAAGAAGGAAGAAGCTTCCAACAAGGCAGAGATAGCTAAACAAGAGCAGGAACTAAAGAAACGTGAAATGGCTATTGAAGAAGAGATGGCTCGCAACATGCCAGTTGCCTATGCTATGAAAAAGGGTCGTTTAAATAAAGGCGGCCCAGTTCGTAACAAAAAACCAAAAGCAGGCAAAGCCCCACACAATAAACTTTACTAAAGGAATATAAAGTAAATGGCAACTGAACGTAATCCATACGAAGTAGACGGTGGACGAGAAGGTCCTAAGCTTGGGCTTGAACTAGAAGATGTATCTTCAGCCGATGCAAACATTACTATTGACCCTGAGACTGGTGAAGTAGAAGTAGACCTATCAGGCACAGCCTCAGAGCTTGAATTAGAAATTGAAGTAGGTGATGACTCTGGTTTCTTTGAAAACCTTGTTGACCTTCTTGACGAAGACACACTGTCTGATATTGGTAATACAGTTATTGATAAGTTCAATGCCGACAAGGACTCTCGCTCTGAGTGGGAATCAATGTTCGAGCGTGGCTTTGAACTACTTGGTCTTAAGCTAGAAGACACAACCGAACCATTTGAAGGTGCAGCCACTGCAGTACATCCACTGTTGATTGAGTCTGCTGTCAAGTTCCAAGCTAAAGCATCTACAGAGTTGTTCCCTGCCAAAGGCCCAGTTAAGGCTCAGGTGATGGGCGACGCAACCCTAGAGAAACAACAACAAGCAAACCGTGTACAGAACTTCATGAACTATCAGGTCACAACACAGATGCCTGAATACTTCGACGAGTTTGAGCGTATGCTTTTCCACCTACCACTTATTGGCTCTGCATTTAAAAAGATTTATTATGATGCCAGCCTTGACCGTCCTGTATCTGAGTTTGTTCCTATTGACCAGTTCTATGTGTCTTACTATGCAACTGACCTACGTAGAGCAGACCGCTATACACATGTAATTTATCGTAGCCCTGTAGACCTTGCCCGTCAGATTGACGCAGGCATGTATGCAGACATAGAGCTACCCACAGCTGGTATCCCTAGCTTGTCTGGTATGGCAGAAAAGATGGACAGCGTTCTTGGCCTGTCTCCTGCTTCTGATAATGACCCACAGTATGTATTACTAGAACAACACTGCTATCTTGAAATCGAAGAAGACAAGATGCATAAGGGTACAGTTGCTTGTCCTTACATCGTAACGGTAGAAGAAACCACAGGTGCTGTGTTGTCTATCAGACGTAACTGGGCAGAAGGAGACGACAAGTATGTTAAGAAGATGCACTTTACGCATTACAGATATGTTCCTGGCTTTGGCTTCTATGGTCTTGGTCTCATTCACTTCCTTGGCAATCTTACTATGTCTGCTACTGCTGCTATGCGTTCATTGCTTGACGCTGGTCAGTTCGCTAACTTACCTGGCGGTTTCAAAGCTAAAGGTGTACGTATGGTTGGCGACAATGACCCTATTGCTCCTGGTGAGTTTAAGGAAGTAGAAGCTACAGGTATGGACTTATCTAAGTCTATTATCCCACTACCATTTAAAGAACCTTCGCAGACCTTGTTTAATATGCTTACCTTTGTAACGCAGACAGGGCAGAAGTTTGCTGACAGTACTGAACAAGTAATCGCAGACAGCGGGGGCTACGGACCAGTAGGTACAACCTTGGCATTGCTGGAAGCTTCTAGTAAGTTCTTCTCTTCAATCCACAAGCGTCTACATAAAGCGCAGGGCGATGAGTTCAAAGTACTGGCTCGTATTGACTCTGAGTATCTGGATGAGGAATACCCATATGACCTTCCTGGCATAACAGAGAAAATTCTTAAATCAGACTTTGATGGTAGAGTAGATATTATTCCAGTGTCTGACCCTAACATTCCATCTAATGCACAGCGCATGATGCTTATTCAAATGGTACAGCAGATTGCTACTCAGTCCGAGCCTGGCATGTTTGACATGGAAGCTATTAATCGTATGCTTCTTACCACAGCCAACGTACCTGATGTAGATACACTGATGCCACGTAAAGAAGAGGCAACACCTCACGACCCAATGACAGACATTATTGTTGCTAATGAGGGTAAGCCTATTAAAGCATTTGAGGGTCAAAACCATGATGCTCATGTAGCAGTTAAGACTGCTTACATGCAAGACCCAATGAATCAAAAGAATCCAACTTTCAAAAAATTAGCTGCTGCTTTAGCTTCTAATATTTCTGAGCATATGCTTCTTAAGTACAGAGAGCAAATGATGGGCCTACAGGCGCAAGCTATGCAGAATCCACAGGTTGCAGCAGCTGTTGCCTTACAGCCTTCTACTCTTGAGATGATTCAAATGCAATCTGCACAACAAGTCTTACAGGCTAATGCTGCAGCTGCTAGAGGTCCTATGACTCCTGAACAACAGATGTTAGCCATTGAAGCACAGAAACTTACAGTTGAACAACAGAAGAATCAAACACAGGCCGCTAAAGCTCAAGTAGACGCTACACTTAAACAGCGTGACCTTGACCTTAAGGAACAGAAACTTGTAATTGATGCGCAATCAAAAGGCATGTCTGCACAGATGGGCGCATATCAAAAAGAAGAAGACAGAAATTCTAAACGTGCTTTGAAAGCAATGGATGTTTTGGCTGACCTCTTGAAAGCTCAGGAAAGCAATGACTTGGAGACAGCAAAGATTTCTGCTCAGTTACTAGCAGATGTTCTTAAACAACAAGGCAATCAATAGTGCTATACGAAGAACTAATTAAAGAACTACAAAAAGAAATAGAGCAAATGAAAAATTCGCTTGCGTACGGACACGCTTCGGATTATTCTATGTATAAGGAAGTAGTAGGTAATATTGCTGGGATTGAGAGGTCAATTGGTATTGTTAAAGACTACCTAACTAAATATATAGAAGAGGATTAAAATAAATGCGAGCAGGTTCAAGTGCTTTAAAGAATGACGAATGGATTACAAATGAAGAAGTATCAGACCCAACACCGTTACCAGAGGTTCCAGGATACCACATTCTTGTTCGTCCTATCTCTGTTAAACAAACAACAAAGGGTGGGATTATTCTTCCTGACTCAACCAAATCGGACATGTCTTATCTTACAACAGTTGGCCGTGTCCTTAAGATAGGAGCCACGGCTTACCAAGACGAGAAGTTTGGTGGGAAGCCTTGGTGCAAGGAGGGAGACTATGTGTGTTATGGCAAGCACTCAGGCGATAAGTTTTTGTATAAAGGTGTACAGCTCTTACTTATCTTTGACGATGCTATTAAAATGGTAGTCCAAGATGCAAAAGATTTAGACCCAACTTTTAACTTATCAAATTAATTTAAGGTGTTGCTATTGTGACACAATAACTTATACTATATAATATACTTTATCAGCGTTATTCGTCTAAGTTCGCTGAGGACGTTAAACAGGAGAAATACAAATGGCAGAGACTGAATGGTCTACTATTACACCTGAGCAAGGTGAATCCCAAGATAAAATTGAAATTGAAATTGAAGGTGCAGAAGAAGAAGAAGTTGTATCTGCTGCACCAGAAGTAGAGGTTGAAGAAAAACCAGTAGTTGAAACTGCTGAGGAAGAAACAACCGATGACGAGGAGCCAGCCAAAGAAGCAGAGACTTCGGGCGCTCAGAAACGTATTCGTCAGTTAGTAAAACAAAAGAAAGAACGTGAAGCACAAATTGAAGACTTGCTTCAAGCTCAGAAAGACATGCAGGTAAGACTGCAGCAACGTGAGGAAGAATACGGTAATCTTCTAAATAACAACGTAGAATCTAACGAGCGACAAATTACCGAAAGAATTGCACTTGCTAAGAATGCCTATAAAGAAGCATTGGACAGCGGTGAATCAGATAGAATCTTAGAAGCGCAAGAAGTACTTACAAATGCGCAACAAGATAATAACAATCTAAAAAACTTTAAAGTTGAAGCAGAATCATTTAGACCTGTTAGCTTTGAAGAACAACAACAACAAGCGGGGCATCAAATTAACAACCCTGCTGTAGCTCAAGAAAAAGCTCACAAGTGGGCAGCAGAAAACGAATGGTTTAATAATGACCGTGTTATGACGGCTGCTGCTTTAGAAATTGATAATCAACTTCAGGACGAGGGGTTTGACCCAACTGACGATGATTATTATCAGGAAGTAGACAGCCGCATGGCTAGCGCCTTCCCTTATAAGTTTCGGAAAGCTGCCGAAGAAGTAGCTGATGATAAACCTCGTACGAAGCCTACGTCAACGGCTTCTCAAGTAGTAGCTGGAGCATCGCACACTTCAGCATCCCCGTCTAATAAGAAAGTTAAACTCTCTCAAGAAGACGTACGACTCGCACAAAAATGGGGAATTACACTTGAACAGTATGCTGCCGAAAAGCTGAAAGTAGAATCAGCTGGTGAAGGCGAATATACAACAATTAACAGATAGCTGCGAAAGGATACATATACTTATGGCACGAAATACAACACGTGAATCCCAGACTCGTGAACTGGACACAAGAGAAACAGATGACTACGAATACATCGAACCAAACCTTTTAGATATTCCACAGTTTGTTAACAATAGATTTGACGAACAGGGAATGAAACTACGTTGGATACGTATCTCCCTTAAAGGTAAAGACGATTATACAAATGTCGGTAAGCGATTAGCTGAAGGCTGGGAGTTTGTTTCCTTAGACGAAGTACCTGAACTGGGCCACACCTCTATGGTTAGAGATGAAGGTCGTTATAGCGGTACTGTTTGCCGTGGGGACTTGGCTCTTGCCAAAATGCCCATCAAACGTGCAGAGGCACGGCAACGTCATTTCGAAAACGCATCTGCCGATATGGTGGACGCTGTTAACTCGCAACTTGAAAATGCAAGTGACAGAAAAATGCCTGTTCGAAACTCAAGTAAAACAAACGTAACCAGAGGACGTACACCGTCTTTCGATTAAGAACAAGGTGCTACAGAGTCTGGCTACATGATTCACAACTTTAGGAGATTAATAAAATGACTACTAAACTAATTACTGGTATCACTCCTTCTCGTGTTCGTGGTAACTCGCCTCAGAGCAGCGGTGCAACTTCGTACCCAATCGCTTCTGGTGCTGGTGCAATGTATACAGGTACTCCTGTACGCTTGTCTGGCGGCTCGCTGGTTCCACTCGTTACTTCGACTGAAATGCCTATTGGTACATTCCAAGGCTGCAGTTACGTAGCAGACGGGGAGCAATATTTTAAACCTTACTATTCAGGCGTGTCAGCTTCTGACATCGTTGGTCTAGTGAACGACGACCCAAGTCAAACATACATTATCAGCTCAGACACAACTGTTGCCGCTGGTATTGTTGGTAAGAACGTAGGCGCTACAAACATCGCCGCTGGTTCTTCTTTTACTGGTCGTTCCACAATCACGGCCCTAACTACTGCAGGTAGTGTCGGAACTTCGGCTGCTGGCCTGTTCCGTGTTATCGGTATTGTAGATGAGCCAGGTAACGCTGTTGGCGACCCATATACTCGTTTGGAAGTCCAAATGGGTGCTGTTAGCCAACAGAACTTCATTAACGTACTGGTATCAACTCCAGTTACAGTAACTAACTAAGGGAGATAATTAGAAATGGCTATTAATAGAGGAAGTATTTCCAAAGAGCTGCTCCCAGGTCTGAACGCTGTATTTGGCGTTGAGTACGGGGAAGTATCCGATGAACATGCACCATTGTTTGATGTTGAAAATTCAGACCGTGCATTCGAAGAAGAAGTTCTCTTCACAGGCTTCGGCACTGCACCTGTTAAAGGTGAAGGTGCTGCTGTGTCTTATGATGACGCACAAGAAAGCTACACTGCTCGTTACACACACGAGACTGTTGCTCTTGGCTTCGCCATCACAGAAGAAGCAATGGAAGACAACTTGTATGACACATTTGCTAAACTACGTGCCAAAGGTCTGGCCCGTGCAATGGCAAACACCAAACAAGTAAAAGCTGCTGATGTATTCAACAACGGCTTTAACGCTGCTTATGCAGGTGGTGACGGGGACGCATTGTTCTCTGCATCTCATGCAACGATTGGCGATGGCGACCAAAGCAACTTGCTTTCCGCTGCTGACCTTTCGGAAGCTTCGCTTGAGACTGCCTTGATTGCAATCTCGAAAATTAAAGATGACCGTGGTATCCTGATTGGTGCGCAAGCCGAAAGCCTGCACATTCCTTCGGACCTCGCATTCACTGCAGACCAGATTCTGAACTCTGCTTTGTCTACCACAATCGTTTCCGATTCAGGTGTGACAAATACGAATGACATCAACAGCATCCGTAACCAAGGCTTGGTCCCTGGTGGGTTCTACGTGAACCGTCGTTTCACCGATACGAATGCTTTCTTCATCAAGACTGATTGCCCGAACGGTGCGAAAATGTTCGTACGTTCACCGCTTCAGACTAAGATGGAACCAGACTTCGACACTGGTAACCTTCGCTTTAAAGCTCGTGAGCGTTATAGCTTTGGTTGGTCAGACTGGAGAGGTTTCTTCGGTAACGCTGGCGCCTAATCGCTAGTCTACTGACAGACTAAAAAATAGAAGGGCGTGGGAGTTGTATCCTGCGCCCTTTTTTAGTATAATATAGCTATTATAGTTTTATTATAGGAGCAAACAACATGTCGGCAAATCTTAGAGTAGCATATGTTACTTGTAACACAACATTGGTTAATACCGCCGTGGATACAGTTAGTGGTGTACCGCTAAAGGCAACACGGATTAGAGGCGTCCATGCACAGGGTGTAGGTGAGTTTACTATCACTGGCACATCCGTAGATGCTTTTGGAAACTCTAATGGCGGTATCATTAAATTCACAAACACAACTAATTCGGATGTAACAGAAGCCTATCTTACTGACACAGGTGTCCGTATGGGTGGTCCTGTTGTTGTCCAGTGTCCTACAACTGCATCAACGGTAACAATTTATTATGGCTAATTACACATATCTTGTAAACGATATTATTGAAGCAACTGAGAACGATGGTTCTGAGTTTATTTCTTATATTCCAAAGATGGTTAATCGTGTTGAAGACCGTCTTACTAAGGCACTAGATGATTATGGTTTAGTGACCGCAACTTCTGTTGCTTTGTCAGCAGGTAAAAATACCTATACACTTCCAACTGGAACCCTTATTATTAAAAACCTACACCTTAAAGATGCAGGCTCTAAGATTGGACTACTACAAAGAACAGATGAATTTATTAATGACTACTGGCCTGTAAGTGCCAGCACAGGAACTCCAAAGTATTATGCACGAAAAACAAACAGTAAAATTGTTTTTGCTCCTACTGCAAGCGCTACTTACGGTGGTGAGCTTGTCTATGTCGTTAAACCTTCTGCTTTAACCAGCGCCAATCAAAACAATTATTTTAGTGATTATTGCTATGACGCTTTGTTTTATGGGTGTATGATTGAAGCCGCTAACTTTATGAAAAACTATTCTATTACACAAGTATACGAACAACAGTATTTAAACTCAATCAATCAGCTTCGCAATCAAGCAAGAAGAACACGTCGTGATGATATGGAAGCTCCTGCTTCTCCAGCTGGTGGCGACAACCCTATCCAAGGAGGAAACTAATGGCAGCGTCAATGGCAGCAAAAATTAGAGCAGCTTTAAAAGAAGGAAGTAAAAACCAAGCTATCAAAGAATTTGGTGCAAGGGCTGTAGCACAGGAGCTTCGACGATTAGCAGCGGCTGCTGAGAAAGTTAAGAAAGCTAAGATTGCCGATACTCCTAATGTTCAAGCAATGGGTTCTGTTCAGGCAAAAAAAATGACTGCACAACAAAAGGCAACCAGAGCTTTTAATAAGGTTCAAAGGGCAACAAGTAAGCAGGAGATTGTCAAATCAGTTGATGATTTTATCAAAGCTGGCGGTAAAATTACTACAGTTCCCAAAGACAAGGCACAAGTATATCGTGCCGAAATGGAAAAAGAACTTCGTGGCGGTACATCAGTTCCTCGCAGAGAAAGATTAAAGGAAGCTACTGACCCTAAGAAGCTGCGCCAAGCTCGTAAGTTAAGCGAAGGTCGTGAGTCTACTGAAGCTTTTGAAGCCCGTATGTCCCGTGAGGCTCGTCAAGGTGGTGGTCGTGATGTAGGCAGAAAAAGCGCACAGCGTGGCTCTGCACCTGACCCTATGTTTGAATATGAAGCAGGGCAAGCATCAAGACTTATGCGTGGTGAAGGCAGCGCTCCGATGAGCATTGACGATAAAATGAAACTAATTGGCCGTAAAAAAGGCGGCAAAGTAAGTAAGCCTCGTGGAGTCGGCTGTGCCGTTCGTGGATACGGTAAGGCAATGACAAAGAAAGGAAGAAAATAAAATGGCAATGGGTAAAACAGGTCAAGAAGTAATTGCAGCTTTTGCTAAAGGAGTGGCTAAAGGAAAGCTACCTAATTATGGTGTTTTAAAAACAAAACTAAATAAACTTATTAGAGAGGGTGATGCAACTGCAGCTGATAAAGAAGCTCTTAAGATTTTAAAAAGTTCTGATGAGACGGCTACTATTAGACAGAAGCAAGCTCAGTCTACTTCACGTTCTAAAAAACCTGTGTCATTAGCAGGTTCTCCTAAAGTAGGCGGTACCACTAAGTCTAAGCTTCAAGAAGGTTTAGAGTCTGTAGGAAAAACAAAAAGTCCAAAAGTAAAAAAGACAGTTAGCAAGCCTATGTCTGCTGCAAAAAAGAAAAGAGTAGAAGAGGCCCGTAAAGAAGGTTCGGGCGCTTTGATTCGTGAAGGTCTTTCTGATGTTAAAGCTTACGGTGGCTCTATGGGTAAAAAGACTGTCAAGAAAAAAAGCGGTGGAAAGATTGGACGTGGGTGTGGTGCTGCTACCAGAGGCGGCGGAGCAGTAATGAAATAATGTCTAATGGTAAACAAACATATTCTTTTTACGAGGGCCTTTCTAAACTAAAAGGTTCTGGCTATACAGAGAAACTTAAAAAGATGTACAAAGAACAGGGAAAGGCTAAGACAAATGGAAGAGAAAAGTAAAGCTTCAAAACCAAGAAAAGGTTTAAAAAGTTATATAACAGAAAAATACAAAACACCAACAAGGAATCTATATAGTGAAAGAACTCGTGGAACAAATGAGCAAGGTCAAAGAGCTTACGAGTATCAGCAAGAAATTCAACGAGAACACGAAGAGCGTATGAAGTATATTGAAGAACAGCTTTCAGATAACCGTGGCAGAATGAATAGAGACTAAATGTCTGATGCTAAGTACACAAAACCAGAACTGCGTAAGCGCATTGTTGCTCGTATTAAAGCGGGTAGTAAAGGCGGTGCGCCTGGTCAATGGTCTGCACGTAAAGCTCAGTTAGTCGCAGCTGCTTATAAAAAAGCAGGTGGTGGCTACAAGGGCGGTAAAGGAAAGAAACAAAAGTCATTAAGCAAATGGACAAAAGAAGAGTGGGGAACCAAGAGTGGTAAGCCAAGTACGCAGGGGGCGAAGGCCACAGGTGAAAGGTACTTACCAAAAAAGGCGAGGGCTAAACTCACAAAAGCAGAGTATGCGAAAACTACGGCAGCAAAAAGAAAAGGACGAGCAGCGGGAAAACAATATGTTGCGCAGCCTAAAGCTATAGCAAAGAAGACAGCTAGAGTACGCAATGCAGCAAAAGGTGGTTTGATAGCAGGACATAATAGGTTATACTAGGCTATGGCAGAAAAGAAAAAAGATTCGAGATTAGCACGTGCAGGTGTAAGTGGTTTTAATAAACCAAAGCGTACCCCTAATCACCCAAAGAAGTCACACATTGTTGTGGCTAAAGAGGGCGATAAGATTAAGACTATTCGCTTTGGGGAGAAGGGTGCAAGCACAGCAGGCAAACCAAAGGCAGGTGAGTCAGCACGTATGAAGGCAAAGCGTAAATCATTTAAAGCTCGCCACGGAAAGAACATTGCTAAGGGCAAAATGTCTGCAGCATATTGGGCAGATAAGGTTAAGTGGTAATGGCTATTAGTAGGTCAGCGGTCAGCCAACAAGTAAGCAAACCTGGAAGAAAGGTAGGTGGTCGTAAAAGAAACTCTACTGGTTCTGCTAGTCCAAGAGGCACAGGCCAGACAGCTAGCTTAAGGGCTGACCGCAAACAATCAGGTCACAACAGACTATATTAAAGGAGAACATGGATGGCAACGTCAGGTACATATAGCTTCTCAATGGACATTGACGAGGTAATTGAAGAAGCGCTAGAGATGATTGGTGGTGAAGCCACGCTTGGTAACGAGCCTAAGTCTGCTCGTCGCTCTATCAACCTTCTTCTACAAGATTGGCAGAACCGTGGTATCCAACTATGGACAATCGGAACGACTGCAGTTACAGTTACAACAAGTGTTACCTCCTATGTATTAGGCTCTGAGAACATTGACGTTCTGGAGGCTGTAGTTAACCGTGACAACATCGACTTACAGTTAGAGCGCATTAGTATGGAAGAGTACCTCAAAGTCCCTCGTAAGGGGCAGACAGGGCGTCCTACGCAGTTTGCTGTACGTAGGGAGCGAGACCAGTCTCGTGTCTTCCTGTGGCCTATTCCAGAGAACAGCACAGATGCAATTAAGTTTGAAACTGTAAAGTATTTCCAAGATGTATCTAAGTCTTCCCAGACTGCTGACATCTCTCGTAGGTTCTATCCTTGCTTGACCGCAGGGACTGCTTACTTCATGTCAATGAAACGTCCAGGTGTAGATGCAGGTCGCATTCAAATGATTAAGGGCGAGTACGAAGAAAGACTACTCAGGGCGCAGGAAGAAGATAAGGAACGGGCAAGCATGTACATTCTTCCTCGTTTGAGGTAGTGACATGGGGGCAACAAGAGCATTAGGGTTATGTGACATCTGCGGCTTTAGATATGAACTAAAGACTCTACAGAAAAATAGTTACGGCATGATGGTCTGCCCTCAAGACAACGAAGGTAGGTTTGACCAAAAGAATCACCCACAAAATAGAATTGCAAGAGTAACAGAAGACTGGTTTGTTAAAGACCCTAGACCACAAGTACCCTCGTTAGTATCAGCAGTACCTGTGTCCTCTTGGCTTCCACCATATCCAGGACCGTAGTAGATGGCTAAAGGAAAAAATGTACAGGCTGAATGTGATATTTGTGGGTTTGCTTATCCACGTAGTAGATTACGCAAGAATAGCTTTAACCTCTGGGTGTGTCCCTCTGACTGGGATGGAAGCTATGACAGAGTCAACCACGCACAGAACAAGGTCCCTGACATGCGAGACAGAAGCCAGTATGTAATGAATGCAAGACCTGACCCTAATATCGACAGAGGTATTACTTGGGACAAAGCAACACAAAGATATACCACAATATACCAGTGGGAGTTGGTAGACATAAGTTGGAATAATGTATAATGACTGATTTAACTGGCAAGCTAATTGCTAACACATATAAAGACCTTCTCACGGTAAACACTAGTACCACTAATACTGGGTTGGACAATAACTTACGTAAGGTACAAGATGGTGCTGGCAATAACTCGTCTTTAAAACTATCACAGACTGATGCTGCCTTTACTGGCAACGTAAGCGTCAACGGCAACCTGACAGTTGAAGGTACATTTCAACCTAATACTATTAATACAAATGAAATACAAGCTACAACAATTAGTGCCACTAACATTACAACAAATAATCTTACGGCTGAAACACTTATCTTTCAAGACGTAAGTGTAAGCAGCTTACGTACAGGTAACTTATATGCTGCCAATATTAGTGCAGGTACAGTTAGTGCCACCAACATCAACGCAACAAACATTACAGTAGCTGGGGATAGTGTAGCTACCAGCAGTGCCTTGGCTTCTGTTGAAGCAATTGTTTCAAGTAATATTGTGTTTGTTCTTAACGCACAAGCTTCTGTTCTTACTATACTGGCAGGCTTATCAGCAACAGATGTAAACCTACAGAATAATATTAATAGTGTATCAACAACAGTATCTGCGGTTAATGTTCAGGTAGGTATTAATGCCACACAGATTAATACATTATCTACTTCTATTACTGCTAATGCTTCAGCCATTGCTGTTAACTCAGCAGCTATTACCTCTATCAATAGCTTTATCTCTGCTGGTGCTTTTGCTAGTGCAGGTACATCCGCTACACTAGAGACTAGGATTGCAGCTGTAAGCAGTACTATGGCTACCAGTATTAATAATAGTAACACAGCCATTACTAATCTATCAGCTACTCTTGAGTCTCGCATTGCAGGTGTATCGTCTACAATGGCTGCTAGTATTGCCTCTACCTCTGCTGCTTTAGAAAGTCATATTAACACGGTTTCCGCTACCTTGTCAATAGCTAATGTTTCGATTGCTGCAAATAGTTCTCAGATTGCTGCCGTGTCGGTGTTAACTCAAACAAACAAAGACGCTGTAACTTCTATTAATGCTATCTTAGGAGATGGAAGCGCATACGCAAGTGCTGGAACATCAGCTACCTTGGAGACTCGTATAGCCGCAGTGTCGGCAACCATGGCTACAAGCATTAA
>OCVQ010001630.1_pt1 | contig 16546 bp, 28 predicted proteins | sample 1539061 | NCBI WGS metagenome assembly OCVQ01 (sample SAMEA3355526, study PRJEB22509) | marine metagenome | biome: marine; feature: river plume; material: water | place: USA | collected 2010-08-08 | depth 0.5 m | reverse complement strand
ACGGCTCGGTGCGATACCGCAGCGCGCCCGCCCCCGCCCCCGAGGCCCCGCGCGCCAACCCGCGCCGACGCAGGAGACGATGACATGGCCCAGCAACTCACCGCAGCGCAGAAGGCACACCGCAAGGCCGTGATCGGAGCTCTGTTCTCCGCGGGCGACCGTGTCGGCGCGATGGCCCTGATGAGCGACAAGATCACCGTGGCCGAGGCCGCGAAGAGGCTCCGATGAACGACGACTTCGAGTTCGTCACCCTCGACGGCAACATGGGGCCGCGCACGGTGGCGCACCTCAAGGCTCTGCTCGACGAGCGCCTGCACGGCGACTACCCGATCGAGGCCCCCGACGGCTCCGACGTGGCGCGCATCCTCGCGCGTCGCAAGGTCGAGCCCGCCGCCTCGCGCGGCTACCGGATGCGCTGGGTGATCCCCGCGCGCCGGATGAAGTCCCTCCTGCCCTCTCTGCTGCGATCCGCCCGCGACGACGAGCGCGACCTCGGGTCGAGCATTCTCACCACGCTCCGAATCGAGGTCGTCTGATGGCTTGCTGTTCCGCCTGTGCCCAGGGCCGCGCCTGCGGCTCGCGTCCGCGTCGCAACCCCGAGAAGAAGCCCTCCGCGGCGTCGCAAGTGCCCAAGGGACAGATCGACTTCATCGTCGGCAACCTGCACGTCAGCACGCCCGTCGAGGAGGTGTCCGACAACGTGCGCCGCCGGTGCGAGAAGGCGGGCTTCCCGGCCTCGGTGACCAAGGCCTGCGTGGCCTACGCGCAGAAGGCGCACAAGCGCAACCTCGACCTGTATCAGGACGTGATGATGGGCACCTCCCGCTCGCGTCGTCGTCGCTGAAAGGCCCCACGTCATGGCATCTCGTTTCACGTCTGGTCTGATTCTCGGCGCGGGCATCTCGGGCGGCTACGCCTCGGTCGGCGGCACCCTCGGGCAGCGCGCGGGCATCCCGGTGGGCCTCGGCGTTGTGCTGGCGATCCTGCTTCCGCAGGAGCGCGACCTCGCCGCCGGTGTGGTGTTCGGCGGGCTCGGCGTCACGGCGGCCGTTTCGCGGTACCAGGGCAGGCCCGCTCTGGAGTTCGTCCCGCCGTCGATCCGCGACGCGATCGAGCGCGCTCCCGCGCGCCTTCGTAGCGCACCGGGGAAGTGAGGCTCGATGCCTTTCAAGTACATCACCGGGCTGTTCGTCCATCCCGACAACTTCGAGATGGCTACAGGTCTGTACCGTAACGACAGCGGAAAGACATTCGCACTTGACGTGGCGTCGCCAGACCTCATCGCGCAAGGCTCAATCGACCACGGGGAGTATTCCGACGACTACTCACTGTCCGCTCGGCTCACCGGCTTTCCTCGCGTCCATGCCCTCCCTGGTGTGACGGACAAGTACCAGAAAAAAGGGTGGGGCACGGCGCTGTATTGCTGCGCCTCGGCGGCAGCGTATCTGAACGCGAACGACTGGCTCGCGTTCGCAAGAGGCACTGAAGGCGACGGCCCTGGCGTTTCGAGTATGTCGGGCTCCCACGGTGGAAGATCGGACGAAGCCAACAAGTGGTGGGTTCGAGCGAAAGCCGCAGGACTCGTCGAGTCTGAAGAGAAGTGCAGCGACGACGAAGAAGAGGAGGAGGACTTCTCATTTTCGGAGCGCCGCACGTCGAGTGGGTTCGACGAGGCTATGCTCGAAGAGGTGAAGCGTCTCGTCGATGAGGATTTCAGCGACGTGAGGTCATTCCGCGTCGAAGGCACAGGTCAAAAGACCGTCGCTGGCGAATGCCGTAACATCGACAAGTTGCTGTTCTCGACGATCTGGGCCAAAGGTCTTGTCGTTGCGACGGCGGATGAGAACCTCCGACGGTCGATCGACTACACTGCACCACTTCTGTACCAGTGGAAGTCCGAGGACATGGAGGACTACCTGGAGGACGTGAACCCAGAGGTTCTCCGACTCGTCAACACTGGCTACCTTGCGACGAAGCAGCACGGGCGCGACGCACTGGAGCAACTGCTGCACATGGCACGCAAAGCCGGTCTCTCGCAGGAGGACATTTCGTCGATGATCGACCGCTACAACGCGAAGGTCGATGCTGGCGGCGTCCGTTACGAGCAGGCTGCGGTCGCCGTCGAGAACCCCGGCCGACAACGAATCCGCAGGGTTCGCGTGCGAGGCAAGGTGATCCTGATGCGTGAGAATCCTCGACGTGTGATCGTGCCGCGCAAGATCGCGCTCGGCAAAGTGGTGTTCTACGGGCCGCGCCCCAACCCCGCATCCCTCGCCAAAAACACGGTCAAGTCGCTTCAGAAGCTCTATGACCGGCGCGTCGAACTGGGCTATGGCGCGCTCGCGGGTCTGCCGTGATGGAGAAGCCCGCCCGCTACACGCTGCCCGGCGCTCGCGAGGCGCGGAAGGCGCTGCTCGCGGAACTGCGGCGGCACGGCTATGACCGGCTCGCGGAGCAGTATGCCTCGGGCACGCTGCGCGAGAAGGGCGTGATGACACGCCTCGCGTGCGACTCGATCGACCTCGACGCGCGCGGCCACAAAGACGCGGCGAAGATGGCGCGCGGCGTCGCGATGCTGTGTGCGTTCCTGCACGAGGGCAAGCACACGCGCGTGGCGAGCGCCGACGCGCTGCGCGCTTTCTGGGCGCACTACCGGCGGGTGCATCCTCGATGAGCGCAAGGCTCCCGACCGACTGGGCGCGCTCGAAGCGGTCGAAGCTTCAACGGTACGCCGAGGGAGACGTGGGGCGCTTCGTTCGCGCGGCGCGCGACGTGATGATGCGCGGGGTGCCCGTCGCATACCTGCTCGGATTCGCAGCCAACGGGTCGGTCAACGAGAACACCACGGGGTGGATCTCGTGCAGCCCCAACGAGCGCGCCGTCGCCCTGGTCGAGGGCAAGAAGCCCCTCGGAGATGACCCGCGCGAGGGCTACGGCAACGTCACCTCGAAGAACCTGCACGAGCTCGGGCCGTTCGGTGTCGAGGGCGGCTATGTGCCCGATCTCGTCGCCACCGGGTCGAGCCCGTGGGCCGTGCTCGCGAAGCGCCCCTGCGTGCGGAAGGTGCTCGGCCGCGACGGCGTCACCGGCAGCGCGTGGCACGGGGCCGTCGAGGACCAATGCGTGATCGGCGTCGCGAACCTCGCGCGCCACGGCGGGAGCATCGTGAAGCGCCTCGACGCGCGGCTGCGCTGGGAGCTCGACGGCGACGGCGTGCCCAAGGTGTGGTCGCCGTGGGCGTTTGCGGTCACCTCGATGGCATGGTCGGCGGGCGACGGCGGCGCGGCCGCGCACCTCGCGCGATGTGCCGACACGCTCGCGAGCGTTCCCGAGGCGCAGCGGTGGGGCGCGTTCGTTCGTCTCGCCGCGACCTACGCTGGCGACGGCGTGAAGCACAGGCGCCCCTCCTACAGCGCCCTGCGAACGTGTCAGAAGCTCGCGGCCGGGCGACTCGCGTGCGAGTTCACCGGCGAGGCCGTGTGGGCCGACGACGGGAGTCGGGCCGACGACGTGATGGGCGCGCTCGTCGATTCCGCGAAGGGCGGCGAATGACATTCGCTCCCCTCGTGTCGTGCGTCTCCTCGGCCGGTCTGCCGTGGCCGCCAAAGCCGACGTGGTCGGTGTAGCGATGGGGCGTGGCACTTTCCTTTCGGACGTGGTCACGATCACCGGCTACGGTCTCGGCCTCTGGTGGTGTTCGGGCGGCCCCGGTTGGGCGGCCCTCGCGTCGATGGGGTGCGATGAACTCGACGCGCCCCTCGCGCGCCGCATGGGCACGACCAGCGAGTCGGGCGCGGCAATGGATTTGGGAGCGGACATCGCGTTGACGCCCCTCGCGATGCTGCGCCTCTCGCGCGACCTCGGGAAGCCCGAGGTGGCGGCCGTTGCAGCGCCCATCGCGCTCGCGTTGCAGGCAAAGCTCAAGGGGGCCGGTGTTCACCCGCCGGTGCTCTCGGCGCGTGCCGTGATCATGCTCGCCGCCCTCGCCCTCGAAGAGCGCCGTCGGCGTCTCGGGCTCCCGGCGCGCGACAACCCCACAGACTCCCCTAGGCGCCCCAGGAAGGGCCGTCGGTAACATCGACCGCACAACCGCCCATCGATTGACCGTACGCGCCCCGCTGGGGCGCCTGGAGGCTCCCACCGTGACGTTGACCGACCTCCTCTGCCAGCACCTCGTCGAGCGCGCTACGCAGAACCACGATGCCGCCGCCCGGTACTACTGCCCGCGCTCTGGTCGCACGCTGTGGGTTGAGCCCGAGGCCCGGCCCGAGCGCAGCGTTCACGACGCGCCGAGGTATCTGGTGGACGACGGATCGGGGGAGCGCACGTTCTACCGCGGCGACGACTTCGATGCGGCCTGCGCGCGGCTGTTGACGTACAGCAAGTACGGTCGCAGTCGGGCGAGGCCTACTGCATCGAGCGACACGAACGTCTGATCGGACGGGACTACGCGAGGCGCGAGCAGACGGTCGGAACCCGAGTGCCAACACGAGCCATCGTCTGCGGATAGTGCGGTGGGCGACGTGCGCTCATCGCGCGGAGCCCCGCACGCGAGTGTTGTGCGCGAGTGCCTCACTCAACACCTTGAGACATTCCCTCGACCGGGAGGCGTCCATCCACTCGTGGTGGCTCATGCTCTCTGCCTCCTCGAACACCTTCCACATCGGGTTGCTGGCGAGCTCTGCGATTGCGAGAGCGACGATGCTGCCTTGCACCGGAATCCTGCTCGCGAACGAAGCTATCGCGCGCACCACGGGGCTCCCGCGCCTCGAATCCCACGCACGGTGGTCCTGCGCGTCTTCGACAATTCTCGTCGCAACACGCACCATAGCGGGCGACGGAGCGACTTCGAGCAGATCGAGCGCGGGCGACGGGTTGTAGCGTGGCGTGCGACGAGCCGTCATCGCGCACCCCCGTCGAGCAGGCCGAGCGCCACGTCGTCGTGAGCGTCGAGGGCGAGCGCGTCGGCCGCGTCGGGCGTCAGCGCCGCGTCGCGGGCGTCGAGCGTGGCGTCGATGGGCGCCGTTGCGGCGTCGGTGCAGGCCGCGAGGAGCAGGGCGAGGATGGCGAAGCGCATCGCGCGACTCTACCACTGCGCCTCGGCGCTGCGGTAGGTCGGGTGCCTGACAGAATCTGGTGCCGCGACACTCGCGCCCCCCAACAGGCGTGCGGTAGGCTCCCTCGATCATGCTCGAAAAGGTGCAGCAAAACTGGCTGGAGCTCCTCCTCCTCTCCGCAGTCGGCGTCGGCGTCGGCTACGCGATCGGGGCGCGCGTCGGGACGCGCCGAGGCACGTCGCGTGAACGAGAGGCTTGCGACGCTCGCGAGCGCACGCAGTACCGGCGCGGCCTCGGTGAAGCTCGTCGTGCCGTCGATTCTGTGCTGACCGAGCTTTCGATCGCGGCGAAGTAGCAGGACATCGAGGATCATGGCGACAATCACTCTTCGCGTACGCGGTTTCGCATCGTCTACTCTCGCGGGCGTTGCAGAGATGGCCGACATCGCCGAGGAACTGGGGCACGACGACGCCGCAGGTCTGCGGCTTCTCGCGAACGCCTACCGCGACAACTCGCTCACCTTCGGCGCGACCCACGCCGATGCGATCGGGGATGCACTGCAAGACCTCGCGAACAGCGAGGACGCTTACGCTGAGAACCACCAAGCGAAACGCACCGACCCCGAGGGCGTTCGCTTTGCTCGCGCCGCGAGCTATGGCCTCTACGGCCTCGCGTCGAAGGCACGACAGAGTATAGCGCGACGCAACCCCTCCCGGCTCGGGCAGCACACCACAGCAGACGACGTGATGCGCCTCGTGCGGATCGCCCTCGCGACGACTGACAGGGTAGACCGCCAGCGTGCGTTCGCGGCGGCTCGAAAGGCTGCGGACGCGACGGGCGACGATGCCGTGATCATCGCAGCGTACCGCACGCTGCGACGCGCCGAGTCGGCCTAGCGCGCTCGCCGCGCGATCCTCGACGCCTCGCGCGCAGCAGGCGTGTTGCCGACGTACTGACGACTCGAAGCGCGCTTCACCCTCCGCGTCGCGGCCACCTCGGCCGGGGTGAGCAGCAACCACGCGACCTCGGGCAGGTACCTGTCGCAGCGCGAGCCCGTGCAGGCCTTCGCGCCCGTCGAGGTAGTCCGCCGCTCCCTGCTCCACTTCGCGAGGCTGCGCTGTGCCGCCGTGCGTGGGCCACGGTAGCCGCCACCGGCCTCGCGGTACAAGGCACCGGCAAGCTGCATGGCGCGGGCGCTGTGTCTGCCACCGAGACGGCGCACGGCCTCGGCCTTCGCAGCCTCCCACAGTTCGGGATCGGTCCAGGGGCTCATGTTCCTCGTACGTCGAGGCCCCCCACTGACGCCGCTCGGCTTCGCGGGGGGGCTAGGCGCGGGAAGCGGCAGAAACCGCGCGACCACGACGAGCCGACGATATCACAGCCCTCGGAACAGGTCGCACCGAGAGGTAGACCAGGGCAGCAATGGCCGCGACCGTCGCCGCCTTGCGCGCCGTGCCTACGGGCCGCGCGATGAGCTCTCCATCTCGACGGGCGAGCGTGCTCCGCGCGCCGGGATAGAGTGCCGCTGTAGCCGTCCACGGCTGCACGCGCACGAGGAACACGTTCTCGGGCGAACCGGCCATGCGCAGCACCTCGCGCCATGCGGCCTGCGGGTCGGATACATACTCCAGCACGCATGAGACGAACACGACCGAGGAGTCGTTGGCGATCCCAGGCACCGGCCCCGAGGTGATGTCGGCGCGAATCCCCCTCGGGCACGCAGGACACCCCGACAGATCGACCGTCACGTCGCCGCAGCCGTAGGCGGGCACGAGGCGCGTGTGCGCGCCGCCGTGCGGATCACCGACGACCACGAGCGGTCGGCCGAGCGCGCGGGCGCGTCGCTGTGCCGCTGCGAAGAGCTCCTGGCGCTCGCGAAACCTGCGCATGGCCGCGACGCCCTCGACGGCGAGGAGCGCCCCCAGCGTGAGCCGTGCGACGGTCTGCGACCTCATGGCCGCCCAGATCCTCGTGCGGCGCGGATGGCGTGGCCCGCAACCATGTTGTCGCTCACGGCGAGCCTGCGACTTTGCGACGGATCGGGCCGCCCACGATCCACGCGAGGCACGTTCGAGACGCCGCGCACTTGAATTTGAAGGCGTGGCAGTAGCCCAGTTCGGCCTGCACCAGAACCTCATCCGCCTCGACGCCGTCTTCCTCCAGGCCTCGGCGGATGCACGTCAACATCTCGGGCGACACGTCGAAGGCCGCGCAGTTTCCGCAGCGCATCGTGCGCGCCTCCTGCGGGCGCACGCCCCACTCCGACGCGATGTGTGCCCAGAACTCGTTGTTGGCGAGGCGCGGGTTCGCGGGGCCATAGGACGCCGCGACGATCGCGTTGCGCCGGTTGCGCAGGTTGAGGGCGATGTCGCGCGTCGAACGAGGGCAAGTAGGCGTGGTCACCGTGTGTACCGCCGGTAGGGGCGAGGGTTGGCGCGTGCGGGAGCGAACGGGGCGAGCAGTTGCGCTGCGAGGAGTGGCGGCACGCTGTTGCCGAGGACGTGAATGGCCTCAGTGCGCGAGAGCTTCTCGATGGGGTACGAGTCGGGGAAGCCTTGCAGGCGAGCGATCCCTCGGGGCGTGATGCGCCGGGAGACACCCGCCGCATCGACGACGCGCATCCCCGAGGTGTTCGACGCGAGTTGGGTCGCCCATGCCTTCTGGTGAGGCAGTCGGTGGACGACGTAGCCTCTCTTGTTTCTGTTGGGGTTTCCGCCCGCGATGAGCAGCGGCATACCTGGGGGCGGCGGGTTCGCGGCGAGGCCCGCCAACTGCCACGACACCAGAGGGTCGGGTGGCATCGTCGGAATCAGGTCCGCGATGGCCTCATACCAGGACACCGGCTTCGACTTCGTGGGCCACGGTGGCAGTGGGCCAACGAACGACGCGCGCATGATCAGACGCTCGCGCCCCGACGGCACACCGTAGTCCTCGGCCTTGAGCACGCGATGGTCAACGACAGCACCGCGACGGCGCAGCCCCTCGACGATCGCAGCGAACGTCGCGCCAGACTCATACCCCTCGTTGTTTTCGAGGAACAGCACCGAGGGTCGCAGGCCATCGACGGCATCGAGCGTCGAGAGGCCCACCGTCGGGTCGCACACGCCGGTGTCGCGCGCGACGATCCCGGCCCGCTCACGGCGAACCTTCCATGCCTTGCCGCTCGCGGAGGTGCTCTGGCACGGCGGGCTCGACACCAGAATGCCGAGCGGCTGACCGATTTTCTTCGCGACGGCGCGATAGTCCACACCGCCCACCGAGGCCTGCCAGACGTGCTCGCCAAAAACCTGAGCGTGCCACCGGGCGATCCACGGCTCGTACTCGACGGCGAACACCGGGTCGAGCCCGACCATCTGCGCGCCCGCATCCCACCCGCCGCCGCCCGAGAAGAGGCTCCCCAGCGTGCGGAGGGGGCCATTGCGGCGCGGCAACATCGCGCACCCGCACGCTGCCCCGTAGCCCCTGTCGTCGGCCATGTGACAGGGCGCGTGACCGCATCCGCGGCATCGAGGTGTCATCGTCTCCCCCTCAACCAGTACGCCCCAGCGGCAAAGATCACGCCCCCTGCAAGCACCCACGGCACAACCGTCGAGGCCGACGCGCCGGGCAGCACGAGGCGCGTGCCCGTGGGGCCGACCGTCTGACGGCTCGTGGCCGCAGGAGCCCACACGACCCACGACGGCACGCGACGCCCACGAGGGTCGTCGGAGTCGGAGCCCACGAGCTCGCCCGTGGGGCGTCGCAGTACGAGCGACGACGAGCCGCCACCGTCGGTGTACGCGGCCCACTGCGCGCCCGCACCGGCGAGGCGCTCCGCGAAGGTCCGCATATCGGTTCGCGCGTAGGCCATGAAGGCCCGGCCGTCGGTGAGAACGCCCACAGCCACGCGCCCGTTGGGCACAGCGTTGTCGCCGGTGGGGTGCTCCCCAACGGCCACGCGCCCCGCCTCCACGAGGCCGGGGTAGCCCTGCACGGCCACCGAGGCCCCCGCTGCGGGGCTCCATCCGCGCGAGCCCAGCAGACGGCCGCCCACGAGCGAGAGGGTGACTCCCCTGCCGGTGTAGCGCGAGCGCACCGAAACGCCGCGCGCCACGTCGATGAGCCCGTAGTCTACGATGCCGCACCGATACCGCTCGTATTGCGGGTCGGGGGGCTCACCAGGGCAGAGCGAGAACATCGGGCCGTCGGCCGCGAGGATCACCTCGGGGTGCTCGCGGAACAGCGTCTCAGCGGTGTTCGGGGCAGCGGGCACAACGATGCCGAGCCCCTCGGGCGCGAACGCGACGAGCTTCAGACCGGCCGTCGAGATGACCTCGGGCTGCATCACCGTGCGGGCCGCCAGAACATCGTCGGGAGCATCGCAGGCGCCTTGCGAGCGTGGCTCTTGTAGATCTTCTTTCCGGCCGTGTTCGGCGCAGAAGAGAGGTACACGTCGATGCTGCGGTCGTTGGGCAGGCACTGCTTCGTCGCGACATCGACGAAGCACGGCGGGTCTGCCGAGTAGCGCGCGGGGCGCCACGACCCGTCGCGCGGGTCTACGGGCTCGTCAGAAGGGCACCCCAGAACGTGAGCGTGTACGTTGCGCGTGCCCATGCGGATGGGCGCGCCCTCGGGCGTCGTGCCCACGACCTCGAAGCTCTTGAGGTAGGCGTTGACGCCGCTGCGCGAGTAGCTGGCGTAGGCCCCTTTGAGGTGCAGCGACTCAAGGTCGTCCTGGTCGCACAGCCATCGGGCCTTGCCGGGCTTCGCGGGAGGCGTTCGGCAGCGCCCGCTGCTGTGATCCGTCCAGCGGTCTACCGTGTAGCCCCCGGTCGCGAGGTTGTAGTGCGAGCGCACGTCGCACGCCGCGCGTCGAGGCGTCGAGTAGTGGTCTGAGGCCATGCGGGGAAACGTACCGCCGCACCGCGCACCCGTCTACGCCCACGCATCGTGATCCGGCTCGCGGAATGCGCTGCCCTCGTTCTTGAGCCCGCGCGCCTCGGTGTGCCAGCATCCGCGCGTGCCGACCTACTTCGTACGCCCTGGCAGCCCGACAACGGTGGTCGCAGTCGATCAGCGTTCCGGCGGTAGAAGCGTTGGCGTGGTCGCGAGCAACGACGGCGTCGAGTGGCGCGCGGCGTGGCACCTCGATTTCTACCGGCAGGCCGAGGTCGCCGGTCTGATCACGTTCACCTCGCCCACCCGGTACAAGTTGCAGCCCGGCGTGATGGCTTTCGCGCGCGAAGCGTACGTCCACGAGGAGTATCGCAACCTCTTCGAGTGGGCGCGCAAAGCCGCGACGCCACAGACCCCAAACGTGGTCACGGCGTCGAGGTCGTTGCACCCCGACGCGCTGCGCGACGTGCCCTGTCCGCTGATCGGTCGCTTCCGGCTCAGTGGGTGGCACCGCGTCGAGAAGACCAGCGCACACACGGCCAACGCTCTCGCGCAGATCGTTGGAGAGGCTGTCACGGTCTGCGCGAAAGCGTGGGGAGGGTGGAGGCCCGACGGGCTCACGGTGTCGTTTCACCGCAGCCGCAAGGCAATGGGCCTCGCCTACGCACCGGGTAACGGTGACCGGCGCATCTCGCTCAACGAGACCCTGCTCACGTCCTACGATGCGCTTTCGATCGCGCGAGTGGTGCTCCACGAGCTCTGCCACCATGCACGCGAGGAGCAGCAACCCCGCGAGCGTTTCAAGGGCTACATCAGCCACGACCCGCTGTTCTGCTCGATGCTCGTGCTGGTCGATGCGGAGCTCGCAGCGAACCCGAAACGATGCCAGTTTTTCGTCGATGAGCAGGATGACGGTGTGGTTGCGGCATCCTCGGCGGCGAAGGGCATCGTCTACGCGGCAGGCGTAGGCCTGCTGCGCATTGGCGTATCCCCGAATCGCAAGATGCGAATGCGCTGGGAGCCCATCGGGGCGAGCAAATGGCGTCCATCGTGGGAGCCTCTCACGAGCGTCAATTTCCTCTCGATGCTGCGACGATTCGCGCCCGACGATCGTTACGAGGTGACTGTCGTGCCCGACATCTCAGACACCCGAAAACCGATGTTTCCGCCGCACGACATGAAAGCCCCCGAGTTCGTCGAGTATATGTATGCTCTGTCGGACCCCGCCTACAAACGCCTCGCCGCCGCCGCCGTGGAGGTCTTCGAGTGACACGCCCCCTGCTCACCCTCGGCCTCGACGCAACCGCACCGGCGACGCGCCACAACCCGCGACGCCTGCTCAAGGTCGGCCTCGATGCGACGGCCCCGGCCGACGCACCGGCGACGCGCCCGAATCCATCACCCGCAATGCAGCCCGAGGATCGCAAGATGCTCGGTTGGATCTCGTGAGGCACCGTGCCTAAAGACTACCCGCGCAACCTTCCCTCGGCGTACGAACGGGGCAAGCTCTCGACGACTCGCGCTCGGTGGAACGGTCGCCTCGGCGAACTGCTGCGACAGTGGATGCCGCGCGTCGCGCCGGGCGTGCCGCCCGAGGCGCACATGGGCTTCGCGTCGAACGGTGCCGCCAACGAGGACGTGGGGCTCACGCCCCGCCACGCTGCGTTTCACGAGTTGGGGTATTTCGGTGTCGAGGGCGGCCCGTACGATCTCCCCGCGCCCAACACGGTCGCGACCAGGGCAGCTCCAAACTCGTGGTACCGGCTCCACAACGACCCGCGCGTGGTCGGCCTGCTCGGGCGTCCCGCAACGATGACCCCATGGCCGACGCACCCCGCGCAGGGCAACTCGACGGCCACTGCCGACATCCCGATCGACGATCAGGTGGCGATCGGCATCGTGAACCTCGCAGAGGCTCGCGATGGGATGCGCCGCCTGCCCGCGTCGATCGCGCCGCGCGACCCTGCGAGCTTGTGGGCCACGGCACTGTCCTACATGGGCTGGTCGAACGGCGTCGGTGGTGCATCGCGCCACGTCGCACGATACGAGCGCCAGTTGGCCGCCGTGCCCGAGTCGCAACGGTGGCTCGCGCTCGTGCGCGCCGTCGCGGCTGACACGTCGAGCGGCTCGGGGGCCACCTACAACTACCCCAGCTACAGCGTACTTCGCACGCAGCAGAAGGTGCGCGTCGGGCACGGCCTCGCGCAGGCCGTCGGCGGCAATGTCGCGTGGTTCGGAGCGTTCGACGACGCCGCAGAAGACGTGATCGCTCGCCGGGCATCGAGCACGCCGGTAGCGCAGACCGTGGCGAGGCCCGCGCCGGGCGCTACGATCGCGATCCCCGACGAGCCCAACATCGACACCCGCACCCTGATCGACGCCGTCGAGGCGCACCAGGGGCCTTCGACCGTGCTCATCGTAGCCGGGTTCGGTGCCATTGCCGTCGGCGCGTACTTTCTCCTGCGACGCCGCTAGCGAGACAGAGCCTGCACCGGCTCAAAGCGCCCCGAGTCGGCGTCGAAGGCCGAGAGACCGAGCGTCGCGAGGTCATACACCCACCCGTGCAGATGGATTCTCCCGGCGTCGAGCGCATCGCTCACAGCCCGGTAGGTCACCAGATTCGCGAGCCCCGCGAGCACGTTGCATTCGACGGCTGCGCGAAAGCCCGCCGCGCCGGTGATGCCCTGGCGAGCGGGGGATCGCACCGCAAGTGCGACGTGCGAGAGCCATTCGTACAGCGACGGCTCGCCGCGCAGGGGGGCGATGTCGCCCATTGCGGCCTCGACACCCCCGCATTGCGTGTGCCCGCACACGATCACGTCGGGCACGCTCAGGTGGTTGATCGCATACTCGACGGCCGCGCCGACGCTCGCCCCGATGCCCTCGCGAGCGCCGGGCACGAAATTGGCGATGTTCCGCAGCGTGAAAATGTCACCGAGGCCCGAGCCCGTGATGATTTCGGGCACGACCCGAGAGTCGCAACACGCGATGACCAGGGCGCGCGGACTCTGGCCCGCCGCGAGGCTCTTGAGGTACTCGCGCTCGTTGAAGTAGGAGCGCCGGAAGTTGCGGTAGCCATCGAGCGTGAGTTGCGGCATCTCTCGGGTGTGCCAGAGCGATGCGCGATCGTCTAGGCCACCGGCGCGCGAATCACCTGCGGCCGCCGAGCATTCGCGCGATCTGCGTTACCGCGAGCGGTCGCCCCGAGCGCCCCACGACGCCCTCCGCGCGCAGCGCCTCGACGACGCCATTCAGCGACACTCCCTCGGCCCGCAACGCGCGAGCCCGTGCCACCACGGCCTGCTCTGTAGGGTCTTCGACGACGTGGACACCGTCGGCGTCGAGCCGGTATCCCCACCGTGGCTTCCCGGTCATCTCGCCGCGGGCTTGCTTCACACCGAGCGCGGCGCGCACACGTCCTCGGATCAGCGCACGCTCGTATTGCGCCACACCGTCGAGCATCGTCCGCATGAACTGATCGGCGGCCCCCTCCCCGTTGCCGGTGCCGTCGGCCGATATGACACGCGCCCCTGTGCGAGCTAGCTCGCGCTCTACGCTGGCAGCGATTGCTACGTCGCGCGCGAGGCGGTCTCGCTTCGCCACGACCAGCGCACCGGCCCGACGATCGCGCACGTCAGCGAGCGCAGCGGCTAGGCCTGGGCGGCGGTCTAGAGCGGCCCCACCGCTGACGCCCTGGTCGTGGTGCCACGATGCGACCACGACGCCCTCTCGTGTCGCCCATGCCTCGATCTGTTCGCGCTGCGCCTCTGGGCCTAGCCGTTGATCCTCGGTGCTCACTCTCACGTAAGCCACAGCGAGGCGCGGGTCTGCTTCTGGCTTCCGACGACTCACGCGCCACCCTTCGCGACGTAGCGGGCATTCGCGCCCCGCGAGCTCATCGGACGCCCGCCCGTCGCGTCTCGACGCGCGCGAGGGCGTTGCGCGCGGCGATGAGGGCGCGGCTCACGTCGCACCTCGCAGGATCGCCACGGCGGCGTCAGCGTCGGCGTCGGTGATGCCATCGACGGGGTGCACGATGCGCCCCGCCCACCACGGAGCCGCGCCGCCCGCCCACCGCCAGTGCTGCAGCGAGTCATCGTCGAGCACCACCCACGCGGTTACCTCGGGGTGCGCCGCGAGCCACTCCTGCGTCGCAGTGGCGCGCGTCTCGCACGAGAAGCGCAGCCCGCCGACGGCGTCGATCACGGGCGCGGTGAGGCCCGCCGCCGCGAGGCACTCCGCGAGCACACCGACGGGCGCCCACCGACGCCAGCCGCTCACGATGACGACGCTCGCGCCGACGGCGTCGCAGATGCGCTGCACGCGCGCGACGCGCACGGGGTCGAGCCCGCGAGCGAGCGCGGCGACGATGGCCTCGGCGTGCGTGCGACAGCCCGCGACGGCGGCGCCGTAGTGCGCGGCGTCGTTGCAAACGCCGTCGAGGTCGAGAAAGACAACGGCGCTCACGTCGTCACCTCGTCGCGCGGCAGGCCCGCATCAGCGGGGGTGCGCGGCGTAGATCGACGACACGCACAACTGGGAGGGCAGGAATAGGTGTCTCTCATAGCGTCGGAGCATACACCAGACGGGTGTCTGGCGTAAGCCGCAATGCACGCACACGTCGCATTCGGCGTATGCGGCGCGTGCGCCGTGCGCGGCGCGTGCGTTGACGACACGTTGCGTCGTGCGCAAGCTCACCCCTCATGGCCCCACGTCCAGACACCTGGGAACCGAGCGTCAGCTTCCGGCTCCCTCGCGCGACCCTCCAGCGCATCCTCGACCTCCGACCTGTGCTGGGAGGTGTCGAGACGGCGACCACGAGCGCGACGATGCGCGAACTGCTCGAACTGTCACTGGTCGTGTTCGACACGGCAGCCGCCCGGCGGGTGGCCGAGTACGCGCGGCACGCCGGGCTCTCGCGCGACGCCGCATGGCAGCGCGTTGTGGACGTGGGCCTCGATTGCCTCGCCAACGCAGACGACACCGAATAGGAGCTCCGAGATGCCCCCGATCAACCCCATGAGCCCGATGAACCCCATGACGCTCCCGCCGCAGATCCCCTCGCTTCGCGCGCACCTGAACGACCTCGTGACGCGCGAGCAGTACCCCCTCGTGGGCGCAGCGGAGTTCATGGCCGCCACGCTGGAGACGGCCGCCGTCGTGACGCGCGATCGGTTCCCCGAGCTCCCCTCTGGCACCGAGCAGTTCCGCGCGACCGTCTTCCAGGTCCACTCGCTCCTGGTGCAGGTGATGAGCGGCATGGAGCCCGACGAAGACGAGCCCGCTCCCGCGCCCGGCAGCGGGGCTCATCCCGCCGCGCAGCGCCGGTGAACGCAGACGCCCTCGCGCTCGCGCTCGCGTGGCTGTGCCACCTTGCGGAGCCCCCTCCCCCCCTGGTCGAAACAGCCCGACTGGTCGCCCTCGAAGCGCGACGCAGCCCCGAGCACGCGCGCTCGGCGCTGCTGGTCGCTGCGGTGTGTTTCGCGGAGTCGCGCGCGGGCCTCGACGGGCGCGCGGCCTCACGCTGCGGCGTGCGCCTGCACGGGCACTACGTCCGCGACGCGCGCATCGCGGTGCGGGTCGCTGCGATGTCGCTGCTACGGTGGCGTCGCCGGTGCGGCGACGTGAGGGGCGCGGTGTTGGTGTACCGGCACGGTCGCGGGTGCGGGGCACCCGACTCGACGGGCTACGCGAGCGCGGTGCTCGCCGTCGAGCGACGGCTGCACCGACTCGTGGTCGCCGCTCAGAGGGCCATCCGCGAGTCTCGGGCGGTGCCCGAGTCCCGCCGAGACCGTCGGCCACGGGGGCGCTTCCGCCGCGCCTGCTCGGCCTCGACGGCCGCTTCGAGCGCCGCGACGTAGCGCACGACCATGCGGGCTCGCGCGGCCTCGGTCTCGCCACGCAGCCCGGCTGCCGCCATAGCGTAGTCGAGGGGCAGCGCGTAGCGCCCAGGGCGTCGCCCGTAGCACCGTCGCTCCCACCGCACGCCCGACGCCTCGACGGCCGCCACGAGTCGGGCCGGGGTGATGCGCAGGGCGCTAGCTGCGACGGTGGCCGAAACCATCAATGCCACCTCGCGCCCGTGGATCCCGACGCGCAGGGCGTGACGCTCGATGGCCTCCCACGATCGCCCCGGCAGCGCGCGTCGCAGTGCGCGTCGCCCGCCTTTGCCGCCCCAGAGCGAGCGCAGCGTGGCCGCCTCGGCCTCCGACCACGGTCGGTGCGTGATGCACCCGATCCCCAGCGTCAGGGCGCGCTGCTGGACCGACCGGGCCGTGCGCCCGACGCACGCGCGCCGGGCACGATCAGGGTCGGTCGCCCACCAGAGGCGCAGCGCCCGGTCCTCGGCCTCCCCCCACTTCGCCCACCGCTTGCCGTTGCGCCGCACGCACCACGCGCGGTGTCGCCGCAGGTAGGACGCCCGCGCCTCGGCCATCGGCCCGTCATCGACGAGCACCACGACCGAGGCGTTGTCGTCGCCGTCGTCGAGGCTCATTGCCGCCCTCGCAGCATCTCGGCCACGACCGAGGCGGGCAGGAATGCCCCGTACGCCCGGTGGACGTACTGGCGGGAAAGCCCCGCCGCCGCTGCGGCGTCGGCGTAACCGACGCGCT
>OCVQ010001621.1_pt1 | contig 16635 bp, 14 predicted proteins | sample 1539061 | NCBI WGS metagenome assembly OCVQ01 (sample SAMEA3355526, study PRJEB22509) | marine metagenome | biome: marine; feature: river plume; material: water | place: USA | collected 2010-08-08 | depth 0.5 m | reverse complement strand
AGCAGCTCTATTTTTCGCACGCAGCGCTCTGGGGGCGCCAAAAGTGCCTTCGCCCCCAAACCAGAAAAGTGAATGAAGCCTAGCATGGCCTATTCGCCTTAATCCTACACCTCAAAACCGGGAGCGATTCACTTGTGCTTTTTCCGAGGTCGGTCTGGCAAGGCTTACTAGATTGTGAACTTGGCTACGAGCCAAGGCGCACGACCTTTTCACTGAGCGTTGCCGAATACCAGTCGGGCTCACTATCAAGCGACAGCGCCTGCTTGATAAAGCGCGTCTATATCAGTAGCGCTGTAACCGTAATTTTCAAGGATCTCGCGGGTATGCTGTCCCAGGTCGGGTGCGGCGCGATCGATTTGAGTTGGTGTATCAGAAAAATGAATGGGACACCCCACCGCTTGCATCTGACCCAGCGTCGGATGGTCTACCTCCACAACCATACCGCGTGCTAACGTTTGAGGGTGGCTCAATGCTTGGCCAATGGTATGCACAGGGCCAGCTGGAACGCCCGCGTTATCAAACAGTGCCAACCAATGTGCGCTGGTCTGAACGCGCAGCCTGGACTGAATTGCCTCGGTCAGCGCTTCAACGTTGGCCATCCGGTCGGTGTTGGTGGCAAAGCGGGTATCGGTCAACCAGTCGGGTTGCTCAAGCACAATGGCGATTCGCTCCCAATTTGATTGATTCGCACCGCCAATATTGATCCAACCATCGGCTGTTTCAAAGGCTTGATACGGTGCGCTTAAAAGATGCGCAGAGCCAGTCGGCCCAGGCGATTCTCCGGTCGCGAAGTAGCTCGCCGCTTGCCAATACGTTTGTTGCAAGGCTGCATCCATCAGCGAGGTCTCGACCAACTGGCCAAGCCCTGTCTTTTGCTTGTGCGCATAGGCCGCACAGACGCCGGTCGCGGCCAAGATACCCGCACAAATATCGGCGACAGAATTTCCTGTCTTGACCGGTGGCCCCCCCGCCTCTCCCGTGATCGACATCAAACCGGCGAAGCCTTGTGCAATCAAATCAAAACCAGCTTTATCACGGTACGGGCCGGTTCTCCCGTACCCCGAAATTGCGGCATAGATGAGTCCCGGATTAATGGCTTTGAGTGCATCGTATCCAAGACCCATTTTTTCAAGGGTATCGTGACGGTAGTTTTCCAGCACAACATCGGCCGTTGCGACCATGTGCCTGAAGACGCCTCTGCCGGCGTCTGACTTCAAATTTAATGCCATTCCCCGCTTGTTACGGTTCATGACCAGGTAAGGCGCAGAGACCCCGCGCAGGCGCGGCTCTCGATAACCACGCGAATCGTCACCACCCGGTATCTTCTCGATTTTTATGACATCGGCGCCCATGTCGGCAAGCAGCATGCCGCAAGTGGGTCCCGCCATAATCTGTGCCAGTTCTAGAACCCGCATACCAACCAGCGGCCCTGTTTTTGTTTGCGTATCAACTGACAACGATCGCTCCTAGACTCTTGGGGATCAACGCCCGCGCCATACAGGTGTGCGCTTCTCGACAAAGGCATTCACCCCCTCGTGGAAATCCTCGCTGGTGTAGCAAGCAACCACCAGATCATCCCCATTGGGAATTTGATGGTTGACTAACCGTTGCAGGCCGCGCTTCATTGACGTCTGGGTAATCGGAGCCAAGCTAGAAAGGCGCTCGCATAACTCCTCCACTGCTGGATCAAGCGATTCGGCGGGCAAAACAGACTCCAAATAACCACACGCTAAGCCTTCCTCTGCACCGATGAATTCTGCTTTTAAGAGCATGCGCTTCACGCGTTGATGACCGAATGCGCGCTCTAGCCGCGCGAGATTCTCCATCGCGAGACAGTTTCCAAGCGTCTTGGCTATCGGCACCCCAAATTTAGTCCCTGTTCGCGCCAATCGGAAGTCACAAGCCGTTGCAATCGCTAACCCACCGCCAACCGCCCATCCTTCAATGACGGCAACAGTTGGCATGGGCAAACCCTCAAGCAAGCCCATGACCGAATTGATACGCCCTTCATATTCAAGCGCGTCTTCTGCGGTTCGGAATGTCTTGAACTGCTCAATATCAGTGCCAGCGACGAACGCCTCCCCACCAGCCCCTCGGAAGATCACGACCTGAACGCCCTTGTTTACAGACAGCTCAGTACAAATATCGGCGAGCGCCTCATACATGTGCCATGTCATCGCGTTGCGCGCATGGGGTCGATCGAAGGTGACAGTTGCGATTGACCCGGCAAGAGCCAATCGGACCGCCCCTTGGTCAGGGTTGTTCTCGGACATACTTTTTATCGGTAAAACAATTCAACCAGGCCCATGCCAACGACGGGCACATACGTGACAAGACCCAACACAACTAGCAACACCCCAATGAAACCGACGTTTGCACGCGTGACTTGCCACACGCTTGCCTTCGCGATCGACGAAGCGACCATCAGCACACTCGCTACTGGTGGCGTCTGTTGACCGATGGCCAAGTTCAAGGTCACGATGATCCCAAAGTGAACGGGGTCAATACCCATCTCACGAACCAAGGGCATCACAATGGGCACTACCAGAATGATCGCGGCTGCAGAGTGTAAGAACACACCGAGAAAGAGAAACACCAAATTCAACAGAAACAAGACCACCATCGGATCTTTGGTGAAGTCAGCAACGGTCGCAGCCATCTGCTGTGGCGCGCCAATCTCTGTCAAGTACGAGCCCAACAATGCACTGGTAGACACCATCAGCATAACGACGGCGGTTTGGACGCCACCTTCCATGATGGCGGCTTTGAGGTGCGTGAGGTTGAGCTCTCGGTAAATGACGATACCAATAAACAGCGCAGCCACGACAGCCAACGCCGCGCCTTCGGTCGCCGTTACTAAACCACCAAAAATACCGCCCAGAATAATCAACGGAAGGAACAAGGCCCATGCGGCCTCCTTGGTGGCCCTACCGACGTTCGCCCAAGAGAAACGCTCCTCACGTGGCAAGTTATAGCGAATGGCAAAGTAATGCGCCATGGCCATCAGACCAAGACCACCTAGCAACCCTGGCACAATACCGGCCACGAATAGTTGCGTGACTGAGGATTCAGCCATCACCGCATACAAAATCATCGGGATTGAGGGCGGGATAATGATGGCCAGTGAAGCAGCGGAAGAGCAGATAGCGGCTGCCAGCGGTGGGCTGTAGCCTTTGCGTTTCATCTCCGGTATCAAAACCGAACCCAGCGCTGCAACGTCTGCTACAGCTGAGCCAGAAATTTCGGCAAAAAATAGTGATACCCCTATGCTGACGTGCGCCAAGCCACCCCGAATCCAGCCAAACAGGGCGGATGCCAAGTTGATCAGTCGACGGGAAATGCCTGAAGAGTTCATGATGGCGCCAGCCAAAATAAACAGCGGAATCGCCAGCAAAGGAAATTTTGTAGCCCCGTTGAACATCACGATCGCCATGTTTGGCAGGCTACCAACACCCTGACTGATAACCATAGCGGCGGTGGCAACCAGTCCCAGTGAGACCGCGATTGGTACGTTGATTAAAACCATCGCCAAGACGAGGGCGAACAACACAAACATTGTTTCCATCTCAAGCCCCCGCCGCGAAAGCTGAATCCGTATCGGGAATCACGTAAAGAATCAGTTGGCGAATCTCGGTCGCCAAAATTAAAACTGAAGAGATTGGGATCACCGATTGAACCCAATTCATCGGCACGCTTGGCAGGCTTGTCATCGCGTCACCCGCTAGGATCGGCATGATGGTGAAGCCGATCCACGCGAGCAAGCCGAAGAAAACGATCACTAGGACCTGCGTCAAAATGCCAATTAATCGGCGCAAGCCTGGTGACAGTTGATCAACGATCTCAGGACACCCAATATGCGCACGTTTGTATGAGGCCAACGCAGAGCCATAGAACGTCAACCAGGCCAGTAGGACTGATGCGACCTCGTCGTACCAACTGAGCGAGTGCCCCACCATACGAAAGATGACTCCAATCATGACCTCAAAAAACAGAACAACCATCAAGGTAATGACAAGGGCCTCAAGCGCCCGACCATACCAAGCGAACCACCCGGACGGTGGTGAATGAGCATCTGCAACAGACATTTTTTATCCTGGTGGTTCGGTGGTTGATTAGCGCAAAGACTGCGCTTTGCTGATGAGGTCACCAGATCCGGGAACCTCTTTTGAGAATTGCGAGTAAATGCCGGCGCTGGCTTTCACAAAAGCGGCACTGTCTGTCTGATTGACCGCAACGCCTGCTGCCTTGATTTTGTCAAGCAACGCGGTCTCGTCTGCGATAGCAGTTGCATAGACATATGTCTGAGCCTCTTTTGCTGCGTCTGTCAGCGCCTTTTGGACGTCTGCTGGATATGACTTCCACTTGGTCGCACCAGCAGTCAGGTAGGCAGGTGTATAGACGTGCCCTGAAAGCGAGAGATACTTCTGAACTTCGTGGAGCTTGGCAGAGTAGATCTGAGTGAACGGGTTTTCTTGACCATCCATCACACCTGTCTGCAAGGCCGTAAACAACTCAGAGAACGCCATGGGCGAGGGATTGGCGCCATAACTCTTGAACATTTCTACACGCCACTTACTCTTAGGGGTGCGGAGTTTGATGCCCGATAGATCCGCGGGCGTTGTGATTGGCCGCTTGTTATTTGTGATGTGACGGTAGCCGTTCTCCCAAATACCAACGATCTTTAAGCCCTTCGCTTCTGCTGCAGGAACCAAAGTCGGCCAAACAATCGCTTGCTCGATCTTGCCCATGTGCTTGCGGTCTGCAACCAAATACGGCATCTCAAAAATACCGAAAAGATCAACCTCAGAACTCATCACCGATGAGGGCAAAGCCAGATCAACCGTGCCCAGCTTAAGCTTCTGGATCAGAGCCTTGTCGTTACCCAGTTGGCTGGATCCGAACACAACCACTTTCGCTTTTCCGGCCAGTTTTGCATTCGCGATCCTTGCAAACTCTTCGCTTGATTTAGCGAATAAGGATCCGGGCTCTCCAACGTGTCCTAACTTGATTTCCATTTGGGCATTCGCGGCACCAATCACAGCAACGCTAGCCAATATGGCCAAAATCGATTTAATTTTAAAAGTCATTTTTGTCTCCGTTTGAAATCAAAAAAAACATACAACCTCTGGGCTGCACGCGTTTACCGCTCTTTAGCTCGGCGGCTACTTAGATACTCAAAGCAGGAATCGGATTCTTTTGCATGAAATCCATCGCAGCTCCTACACCTGAACTCTGTAAGTTGACCCCGCTCACACGCAGACCCATCTCGCAACCGGCAATCGCTGCGATCAAGGTGAGGTCATTGCAGTCGCCCAGATGTCCAATTCGGAACATGCGACCCTTTATTTTTCCAAGGCCGGTTCCAAGCGAGCAGTTAAAACGCTCGTAAATCACGCGTCTGACCTGATCTGCATCAATCTCATCAGGTACGACAACACCCGTCAAAATCGGGGAGAAAGCGTTCACGTCCGCACACTGAATAGGCAGGCCCCACGCATTAACTGCCGTCTTTGCCGCCTCTGACCAACGTTTGTGCCGCGCAAAAACTGCTGGCAAGCCCTCGCCCAACAACATGTCGCAGGCTTCTGAGAGGGCATACAGCAGATTGGTTGCGGGGGTTGTCGGCCAATACCCCCCTTTGTTCATTTCAATGATTTCCTGCCATCCCCAAAAAGCTTTTGGCAGCGTCGACTGTTTACTGGCCTCGATAGCTTTCGGTGAGAGTGCGTTAAAGCTCAACCCCGGGGGCAGCATCAAGCCTTTTTGAGAGCCACTAATGGATACGTCAACGCCCCAAGCATCATGCTGATAGTCCGCGCCGGCAAGGCCTGATATGGTGTCGACCAAAAGCAACGCGGGGTGCTTTGCAGCGTCAATCGCGCGCCGAACTGCAGCGATATCACTGGTGACTCCGGTCGATGTCTCGTTGTGGACCACGCAGACCGCTCGAATACTGTGTGCGGTATCTTCTCTCAATCTAGCCTCAATGAGGTCTGCCTGCACGCCATGCCGCCAGCTCGTTGGCGTTCCATTTGCCTCGGTACCTGGCATGGCGATGACTTCAGCATTCAAACCTAACGCTTTTGCCAACCGAGTCCAGAGAAAGGCAAAGTGACCTGTTTCGTACATCAACACGTGATCGCCCGGGCTCATGGTGTTCACCAAAGCGGCCTCCCAAGCCCCCGTACCCGATGCGGGATAAATCATGACCGGATGAACCGTTTGGAAGATCCGTCCCATGTCAGCGAGGACTTTTCGCCCCAGATACGCAAACTCGGGACCTCGATGGTCAATGGTGGGCAAACTCATGGTCCGCAAAATCCGATCCGGAACAGGTGAGGGACCGGGGATTTGCAAGAAGTGGCGTCCTGCGACGTGGAAGTCAAGTTTTGGCATGGGGTTTGTAGAGGCTTTTCCGAATTTATCCGTCTATTTTTTGCATACAAATTTAATTACTCAACAGGGTTATTCCTTATATTTTCAAAAAATTTTGCATACAAAATAAAATCTCACATAAAAATCTACTCACCTCCTATCTCCACGAGCCTACATGCCCAGTAACAAAATCCCCGTCGAATCACTCGTATTAAAGGTGGCACAGCAATTGAGAGACATGCTGGTGGAGGGTCTCATCGAGCCCGGTGCCAAGTTGAACGAGCGGGAGCTAGCCGAAGCGTGTGATGTGTCCCGAACCCCGCTCCGCGAGGCGATCCGGATGCTCGCGGCAGAGGGGCTAGTCGCCCTTTTGCCTAACCGAGGCGCGATCGCGGTACAACTCAGTGAGATCGATACCGCGCATACATTTGAGGTCATCGCTGGCTTAGAGGCCCTATCTGGCGAACTTGCTGCTCAGCGAATTACCGATACGGAAATAACGGAAATTAAGGCGCTCAACCTCGAAATGCACGCCGCCTTTCTACGACAAGATCTGCCGGGCTATTACCGTTTGAACGCGCAAATACATGCCGCAATCAACCTAGCCGCGCGCAATCCCGTCCTGCGCCAAACCTATCAACAGGTCAACGCACGCCTTCAGGCACTTCGATTCCGCTCAAATCAGGATACAGAAAAATGGCGTGAGGCCTTGCTGGAGCACGATGCGATGGTTGGCGCACTGGAGAGGCGAGACGGCCCCGCATTGAGCCGTATTTTGACGACCCACCTGAATACAAAACGCGATGTTGTCCTGGGACAGATTCGCAGTACCCCCGTTAAAGCTTCGGATACATTGCAGGAACCAGAGTGCCATGAGTAATCGGATTTACGACCAAACGTCAAGCCATCACAATGAAGTCGCCGGCACCTTAGCGGCTCGGTTGAGCCGAGAGTCTCAGGGCGAGGTTCGCTTTACGGAAGCAGATCGTGCGCGTTACGCAACGGATGCCTCCATCTACCAAGTGACACCGATTGGGGTGTTTGTGCCTAAGAACGAGGAAGATGTCGACGTTGCACTAGCCGTCTGTCGTGATCTGAAAGTTCCCATAATCGGTCGTGGTGGCGGCACGAGCCAATGCGGACAAACCGTCGGCGCCGGATTGATCATTGATTTCTCCAAGCACCTTCGCCACCTAACGGATTTGGACCTAGAAAACGGTATCGCGACTGTTCAAAGCGGCATGGTGTTGGACCACCTGAACGCGCAGCTCAAGCAACACAAGCTCTGGTATCCAGTCGATGTTTCGACAAGCGCTCAAGCAACGCTTGGCGGCATGGCGGGCAATAACTCTTGCGGCAGTCGCTCAATTGCCTACGGCAACATGGTGCATAACGTCGTCGGCATTGACGCCTGGCTGGCAAACGGCGACTGCTTACACTGGGGGCAACTGGATGCGCCAAACACAAGCCCTAAAGCCCGTGAACTGGGTCTTTGGCTACGAGGTCTGGCCGAAGACCTCAGACCGGAGCTCGAGGCCAACTGGCCGAAAGTTCTGCGCCGTGTAGCAGGTTACAACCTTGACTTGTTCACGCCTCAAAGTGTGCGTCCTTATACCGCCGACGGCAGCGTCAATTTGGCACACCTTTTAGTGGGAAGCGAGGGAACGCTGTCACTCACCCGAAGCCTCAACCTGAAACTCAGCGGTCTACCAGCGCACAAGGTGCTGGGTATCGTCAACTTTCCAACGTTTTATCAAGCGATGGATGCTGCACAGCACATCGTCAAACTTGATCAAAACCGTGACCTCATGGCGGTGGAATTGGTGGATCGCACGATGATCGACCTCGCGCTGCAGAACCCAGCATTCGCGCCAACCATGCGCACTGCCCTATCTGGAGACCCTGCCGCCATTCTTTTGGTGGAATTTGCAGGTGCCGATTTGGGTTCGTTGAAAGCGCAACTCTCTCGCCTTGAGGCGCTCATGGGAGATCTTAAGCTACCAGGCAGTGTCGTCTGCATGACCGATCCCTCTGCGCAGCGCAACCTTTGGGAAGTGCGCAAAGCCGGTCTCAACATCATGATGAGCCTGCGCGGTGATGGCAAGCCCGTGAGCTTCATCGAAGACTGTGCGGTCCCACTCGAAAATCTCGCCGAGTACACCAGCGCGCTCACAGAGGTGTTCCAGCGACACGGAAGTCGTGGCACCTGGTACGCGCACGCATCGGTTGGCACGCTGCATGTGCGCCCTATTTTGGATATGCGCAAAGACGGGGCAAAGAAAATGCGCGAGATCGCCGAGGAAGCGAGTGCCTTGGTTAAGCAATTCAAGGGGGCATACAGTGGCGAGCACGGGGATGGACTGTGTCGCGGAGAGTGGATCGAATGGCAATTTGGTCCACGCATCCAAGAGGCGCTGGTCGCAATCAAACAAAAGCTGGATCCTGAGGGACTTCTCTGCCCCCAACGTATTGTGAATCCACCAAAGATGGATGACCTCTCCTTAATGCGGTACAGCCCGAGCTATCAGGTGATCCCCATCAAGCCGGCGCTCGACTGGTCGGCTTGGGACGTCCAAAATGAAGCCGCCATAGAGCAGATAACAGCACCCGGTACAGGAGGAGATCCAGCCAATGGGCTCGCAAAAGCCGTCGAAATGTGTAACAACAACGGCACCTGTCGGAAGTTCGATGCCGGAACGATGTGTCCCTCCTATCGGATCACACGGGATGAGCAGCATGTTACTCGTGGGCGCGCGAATATCCTGCGTATGGCCATGTCCAATCAATTACCAACCGAGAACGGCGAGATACAAGGCATTGGACATCCCGCCGTCAAAGCGGCAATGGACTTGTGCGTGAGCTGCAAAGGCTGCAAACGCGAGTGTCCAACCGGTGTGGACATGGCGCGGATGAAGTTAGAAGTGCTTAACCACCACCAAAAAATGCATGGTCTCACCCTGCGACAACGGCTGATAAGCTACCTGCCAAATTACGCGGCAACCGCCAGTCAATTCGCCCCTATTTTGAACCTCCGCGACAAAATACCTGGTTTAGCGAAACTCTCTGAGATGCTGCTTGACCTCTCGTCCGAGCGAAATCTACCCAAATGGCGTCGTAAACACTTTTTTAACCAGCCACAAGAAATCGTTAGCAAGGAGGCGGTGCTGGCTGCCGACAAGCCGGTGGTCTTGTTTGTCGATACATTCACGGGATACCTAGAGTCGGATATCGCGCAAGCGGCTGTTCGGGTTCTGAATCGGGCCGGCTACGCTGTCCACGTAGCGACTCGTGCACCCGGTGACAACGCTCCGCATCTGTGCTGCGGACGAACATTCCTCGCCAGTGGCCTACTGGAGTTGGCTCGAGAGAAGATGGCTGACTTGATTGTTCATTTAGCCCCCTTCGCTGAGGCGGGTATCCCGGTTGTCGGACTAGAGCCATCCTGCCTTTTGACCTTGCGCGACGAGGCCCTCGCAATGAATCTAGGCGAGCAGGCAATCCGCGTTGCAGAAAACGCCGTGCTATTCGAGGAGTTTCTCGAACAGGCAATGGCCTCTGGCGATTTAGACCTACTCCGCGCGCAATTGACCGACGCGAGGCAGCCCTTTTTAGTGCACGCACACTGCCATCAAAAAGCGATGGGGGCGGACAAAAGTATCGCCAAAGTGCTCGGCATGATTCCGAATGCCGATGTTGAAATGATTGAGAGCAGTTGCTGTGGCATGGCGGGCGCTTTTGGCTACGAGGTGGAACACATAACGGCATCAAGACAAATGGCTGAGGCGTCCTTGCTACCAACTATTCGCAAACGCCCAGACTCATTGGTCATTGCGGACGGCACCAGTTGCCGGCATCAAATCCAGGACCACGATACAGCGCGCGCACACCACGTCGCAACCGTCATTGACCGGCATTTGAGTCACGCACCGTGAAATCCTTCCACAAGCTCGCCCAAGCGTCCACTCAGAGTTGATGGGACTGTTTCTACACGTATTAGCCATTTCTTTCGAGGGCGAGGAGGCGTCCCCAGCAACACCTTGTCGCCTGACGAAGTTACCGCAAGCGCGCTAAGGACTTGGCGCGAGAAAAGGCTTTTGTAACCACGCCAGCCAGGCACCCGCAAATAAGATCGCTGCAGAGACAATAAACCCGGTTGCGAGCCCCCCTGCATTGTCTGAAATCCACCCGGTCAGCGCAGGTCCCAATATTTGCCCCGTTGCAAAGATGCTGGTAAACACGGTGATGGCCGCCACCCATTGGGTTTGCGGTAGGTTGTGCTTAATGAATGCCGTCGTCGATGCAACGGCAGTCGCTAAACACGCACCAAAAATCGCAGCTGATACATACAGGCAAACCACCATCACCATGCCAGAGGCTTTGCTACCGGTGAGCGCAAAGTAGCCCGGTATCAGGCACGCGATTGCCAACAGGGCATTGATTATGGCGAGGCACTGACCGCCTTTGAAGGTGTCAAGTGCCTTGGCCCATATCTGGGCGCTGACCAAACCCAGCACGCCCATGGTGATGTAGAAGGCCGTCAAACTCGTGTCTTGCCAGCCAAGTTCGCGCAACATTGCCATGATGAATGTCATGTAGCCGATGTAGCCCATACCAAAGCAAAAATACCCGGCGGCAATCTTGGCGTAACGCGAGATGGCGGTGCTGTCACCCGTGGTTTTGCGCGGCGGTGAAACAGGCACCGACGCACTGGGTTTCCACATGAGAAAGGTCATCAGCAGGCCCGTTGCGCCCAGCACATACCAACCAAGTTGCCAAGGGTGCTTCATGCCCCACTCGGCACCCAGTGTCAGCGTGAGTGGCACCAACAGGGCGCAAATAATCATGCCAAAGCCACCGCCCGCATAGTAAATACCCAAGAGCAAGCCTGAGCGCTTGGGGTGGGCGCTCGCGAGTTGGGCGATTAAGACGGTGCCGCCCGCGAAGACAGATGCGCTGGTGAAACCAGATAAAAACCGCAACAACCCAATGGCCGTGGGCTGAATGAACAGTCCGCAAAGCCCTAAAAAAATGCTGGTTAAAACGCCGCCAATGACGAAAGACCGCGCAGACGAAAACCGGGTGATCACCCAAGAGAGCGTCAGGGCACCCAGCAAGTAGCCCATGGCGTGGGCCGTGTTCATGGCGCCCAGTGTGAAATAAAGCCAACCCAAGTCGTCGCGCATGGACGGCACGAACAGCGCGTAAGAGAAACGCGCCAAGCTCGCCCCCAAACTGGTACCCAGCGCCAAGCCGATAGCCGTTAGAACGGGCTGGCCGTGTAGCCATGAGAGTACCGATGATTGAGGAAGGGAGTCGCTTGTGTGGCTCATATAGATATAGTTGTCACGTACCCAACACGCCCGCAGAACATGTCCTATTTAGATGTCTTGCAGCCAGAGGGCGACCGCACGTCCGATGTCGGCGCCCGAGTCTTCCTGAACAAAGTGCAGCCCCTTTACCGTCACCTCCGTCTGGTTGGGCCAGGTACGGCAGAAGTCTCGTTGTGCGCCGACCAAAATAGACCCTGGATCAGCGTTGATGAACAACTTGGGTATGGTGCTTTGCGCCAGCCAGTCTGCATAAGACTGCACCAGTGCCACCATATGGGGCGGCTCACCTGCAATGGGGATCTCGCGCGGCCAGTTCAGCATGACTTGCCGGTCGGGTGCGTCCGCAAATGGTGCGCGATACGTAGCCATTTCTTCGTCAGTGAGCGGGCGCATGATGGAACTTGGCAACACCGCTTCAATAAAGAGGTTGCGGTTCAAGATCAGATCTTCCCCTTTGGGTGATCGAAACCCTTGGAAAATACCGCGCGCCTTTTCTGGCCAGTCATCCCATGTGGGCAATGGCATGACCACGGCTTCCATGTAGGCGATGCCACGCACGGCGTCTGGGTGCTTTTGCGCCCAATGAAAGCCCAAGGCACTGCCCCAGTCATGGATCACTAAGGTGACCTTTTCGGTAATACCCAAGGCTTGTAACAACCCGTCGAGGTAGCGGTAAGAGGTCGCGAAGCTGTATCGATCATCACCTTCGCTTGCGGGCAGTTTGTCAGAGTCGCCGTGCCCGATGAGGTCTGGCGCGATCACGCGACCCAATGGTGCCAGCGCGGGCATCACGTCGCGCCATAAGTAGGAAGAGGTGGGGTTACCGTGCAGCAGCACGATGGGGTCGCCATCACCCATTTCTCGATAGGCAATTGTTTTGCCCAGCACTTGGATCTTACTTACTTGCATGGGTATCTCCAGCTGTTCGTGTCACACGACCTCTCACCGTAGTTGAGTTGGGGGCGGATCGCTTTCTCACACGTGACACCTTACCCCGTAGCGCTAGGCAGGGCGCGGGCAGGATTGCGTATCACCACATTACCAGCAACAATATCCTGATCTCGGTTTTTATGGTCCAAGAAACACCAGAGCCTGCCATGCGTTTCAAATGGATACCAATCGCCTTGGGACTCATTTTCATGTTGTCCCCTACGATCGGCTGGTTAGTCGACACGCTATGGCTGACGCTATTTGCGGGTATTTTTTTGATTCCACTGCTCGAGTGGGCATGGCATGACCGTAGCAGATCACCAGGTCCGCCATGGCAATGGCCCCGCGGGTTTTTTCAGCTGACTGCACTGTCAGTGGTTGCGCAAACGATAGGGTTGTGCGTCATTGCAGGAGAGATGTCTGAAATTGATGCCGTCACGATCGGTCTCTCGGCGGGATACGTTGCGGGTGGCACCGGCATCGTGTTAGCCCATGAGTTGGGGCACCGAAAACACTGGTTTGACCGAGCAATCGCAAGATTGTGTTTGATCACGGTCGGGTACGGGCACTATCTCATCGAACACAACCGCGGTCATCACCGGTATGCGGCTACTTGGCAAGATCCTGCAACGGCCAGAAAAAATGAAAGTCTCTGGAGATTTTTTCCGCGCTATTTTTCGGGCGTGTGGAAACAGGCTTGGCGCTTGAGTTCTCAACGAAACCATCAACCAAACGAGGCCCTGGTCATGTTGGCGTGCTGGTTGCTCATCCTGCTGTCTGTGACCCTGACGCTGGGTTCAGTCGCTTTCTTCTTTCTTATTACGCAAGCCATCGTGGCTCAATTGCTTGTGGGTTCTGTAGATTATTTTGAACACTGGGGGCTGCAGCGCCAGACTGTGAGCTCCAGACACGAACGTCTCAGTCATAAACATATCTGGGACTGCGCTAATCCCGTGTCAGAACTGCTGCTTTTTAATTTGCCCCGTCATTCAAGTCACCACTTGCAGCCATGGCTGACTGCCAACGAGCTGAAACGGGAATCCCAGTCACCGCAATTACCAACAGGCTATGCAGGAATGATTGTGATGGCATTCGTTAGCCCCTGGTTCATATCTGTCATGTCAAAAAGACTCTCTGAACTCCGAATTAAAGATGAAATCAACCCACCGATAAAAAGTCCGTTTAAATCAGACCTTCCGCAGTAAATTTAAATCTGCCAGCAACCAAAAGTTAGCGCGGCCGTCGGTGCTTGATGGCTTGTTCAGTTTTACGATCCTGCGCAAACGACAGGGTGGCATAGCTGGCCAAAATGCGCGCGCCAACGATTATTTGAATTAGTTTCATGGATTGTGCGTTCATGCGATGAACCATCTTATGCCGACGCCTATCAGACCGCTGACAGCGATGACATGGATCACATTGCGTTTGTATTTAAAGAGCGCAACACAGGCGGTCACGGCAAGCACTACTGACGGCCAGTCAAAAACGCCACTAAAGCCTTGAGGCCAGAGCGCGTGGTAGCCAAAGAACAGCGCCAAGTTCAAGATCACACCCACCACGGCTGCCGTGATGGCAGTCAAGGGCGCTGTGAACTTGAGATCGTTGTGAGCGCTCTCGATCATGGGCCCACCAGCCAAGATGAATAAGAATGAGGGCAGGAAAGTAAACCACGTGACCACGGTTGCAGCCACGGCACCGGCAAGAAACAAATTCTCCGGTCCGAACACCTCTTTGACATAACCACCAATGAAACCGACAAAGGCCACGACCATGATGAGCGGCCCCGGCGTTGACTCACCAAGCGCCAAGCCATCAATCATTTGAGTTGCCGTAGCCCATCCAAATTGATCAACAGCACCCTGATAAACATATGGCAACACTGCATAGGCACCACCAAACGTGAGCAAGGCAGCCTTGGTGAAGAACCAACTCATTTGCGTCAGGGTGTGATCCCAACCAAACCGCATGACCAATAAACCCATGGACACAATCCACAGCAATAAGCCTATCGCCACCACTTGGATCAACCGGTAAGATTTGAATACCGCATGCGCTGGTGTTGGGGTGTTGTCGTCGATCAGTGCAACACCATAGGAATCTATGGTTTTACCGTGACCACCGCCCACTTTAAATATTTCCGGTGCCACACGGCCCCCAAAGAAACCGATGACAGCGGCACCCAGCACGATGAATGGAAACGGTACATTGAGCGCAAAGATCGCTACAAAGCTGGCCGTAGCGATGGCCCACAAAACATTGTTCTTCAGGGTGCGGGAGCCAATTCGATACGCGGCATAGACCACGATTGCGGTGACCGCAGGTTTGATGCCGTAAAAGATGCCAGCAATCAACGGCACGTCGCCAAAGACGATGTAGACCCACGAAAGCGCGATCAAGATAAACAATGATGGCAATAGGAACAGCGTACCCGCCACGATACCGCCACGTGTTTTATGCAGTAGCCAGCCGATGTAAATCGTCAGTTGCTGAGCTTCTGGACCAGGCAAGATCATGCAGTAATTGAGCGCGTGCAGAAAGCGTTTTTCAGAAATCCAGCGCCGCCGCACCACCAGCTCTTCATGCATGATGGCGATTTGGCCAGCGGGGCCGCCAAAGCTGATGAAACCTAGCTTGAGCCAAAACCAAAAAGTTTCCCTAAAACTTACCTGGGGCGCATCCTCACTCAGCTTTATGTTGGGAGCTTCTTCTTTCGGGGTACTCATATCAGCAGGCAAGACCTTTTAAGTAGTGGTGCTGCGCGTTCCAGCGCCCCGGGACCGAGGTCACACACCAGGCTATGGCATCTGGCTTTCCCATAAAAACTTCGATGTAATCAAGACTATCAGCCTGAGCTATCGCACAAGCGTCAGGAAGCCTTGAATATACGAACTTGATTGCTAAATCATCATTCCACCATCTACCGTAAATAATTGACCCGTTGCAAAAACTGACTCGTCGCTGGCCAAATAAATCACGATGGGCGCAATTTCCGCTGCTTGAGCCAATCTGCCCATCGGCTGGCGCGCAATAAATGCCTTTCGCGCGGCGATGGGATCGTCGTAACTGTTGATGCGCTCACCCAATGAAGGCGTATCTACAGTGCCCGGTGCAATCGCATTGCAGCGTATGCCCTGCCCCACATAGTCGGCAGCCACGGCTTTGGTTAGTCCCACGACAGCAGCCTTACTCGCGCCATAAATAAATCTGTTGGGCAGACCTTTGGAGGCGCCGCACACGCTAGCCATATTGATAATGCTACCGCCCCCACGAGCCAGCATGTTGGGTAGTGCGGCCTGTATCGTCCAGAACTGAGATCTCGCATTGAGGTTGAAGGCAAACTCCCACTCTTGGTCTGTTGCTTGCGCAATTGATCCGTTGTGTACATAGCCTGCACAGTTGAACAAAATATCAAGCGGCGGCAGTTGTGCCAACAATTTATGAATGGCTTTTTTATCCAGCACATCCAGTACGGCGGTTTGAATATTGCGCACCTCTTTCAACGTTGCCAATGCATCCGGGTTGACATCAGTTGCCCAAACTGTGGCGCCTTGCTCGACCATGGCCAATGCGCATGCCCGACCAATTCCTTGCCCAGCTGCGGTGATCAAAGCCGTTTTACCTAGTAGTCGCATAATTGCCTCCGTCAAGTGGTTGATAAATGCATCGTGAGGGTTTCCTCTCGCTGCTTGGGTGGTACAGGGTTCGAACCTGTGAACCCTGCCGTGTGAAGAGACCGCATGCAACCACGCCATCAAAACGAAAATTGCACACTTCATCACTGCCATAAGCGCGAGGCACTCCGTGCCCCCTCACGATCATCCTTAGTTCTTGATTACCTCAGTCGTATCCAGCAATGCCAAGCAGCTGGCGATACCAGACGCGGTGACCACAGGGGTAGGAACTATCTCGGTGCATCGCGTTGAGGCTATCGGACATCGGGGATGAAAGGCACATCCAGACGGTGGCGATATCGGGTTAGGTATCTCACCACGAATGGGAG
>OCVQ010001620.1_pt1 | contig 16640 bp, 25 predicted proteins | sample 1539061 | NCBI WGS metagenome assembly OCVQ01 (sample SAMEA3355526, study PRJEB22509) | marine metagenome | biome: marine; feature: river plume; material: water | place: USA | collected 2010-08-08 | depth 0.5 m | reverse complement strand
CCTCCAGATAGGGAAATTACAACGTGTTTCATAATTTATTTGCTATTTTTTTAATAGTTTCTTCATCTTCTGCTGTCAAACGTAAACGGGACATAGGTTTTAAAAGTTTTTTAACCATGTCGTGCCATTCCTTGTCTGATGGGTTACTGTTGATTGGATATTTCTTCTCCATGTGTTTCTTTGTTTAATCTATCAAATTCTTCTTTTGGTAAACCTCTCATTAACATGTAAGCTTCAAAATCAATATCCAAGAGTCTCCAATGATTTTTCCACTCTAGTTTCCAAAGTTTTCTATATTGCTCAAATTTTTCCTTGTCCATAATTAAAAAGGTAAATCATCTTCATCAATATTATAATTAATTTGTCCAGGCAAGTCCACCATTTGTTCTGCATCTGATGGTCTAAAGTAAAATTCAAGGAAATCTTTTGGGTAAAGTAAAACGTTTCCTGTGAATTTTGGGTTTGATATTTCCCTGATTTTAATTTCAATTCCTTGTTTTCTAGCTTCTGATGCTACTTCTTTCCCTAGGTCTTCACCTGCGGCTTTTCCTAGAAAATCATATAAACTTAAATATTCCATAACTTATTTATTTAGTATAAATATAAAAAAAGAAAATGCAAACTCCAAATTAGAGTCCATTTATTTGTCTAAACATTTCAACATTATAACTTACAAGATTTTTATCTATATCTTTTATGTCTATATCTTGGAAGAGATTCATATTAGAAAATGGTTTATGATGTAAACCCATCCCATCGTATGAAGCTCCATCAATTGCCGCCATAATTGGGTTTGAAGTATCAATTGATTCTATACATTCAATATTTTTATACATCCCGAATTCAATTGGAGATGCTGTTCCAAGTAAATGTACACGATCAAATTTTGTTAATGCACCTGATCCATACAAGGTTGAAAGGGTCATAAATCTTCCAACGGCTTTTCCAAAGTCTGCATTTGGGTGAGGGCAAAGTTCATGGTAATATGAAGCACCATACGAAAATGCTATTTTCTTATATCCAAAATCTTTATAAGCTTGCACACATAGACGCGCTTCATGTAATGATTTTGCTTGAACTACAGCTACTTTCATTACTCCATCAGGTAATTCAATTTGAGACCACAATTTTGCATTTCTTACAGATTCACTATAATCTTCCCATACATCAGGGACAATAAATTCATCAGGTTTAATTTCATTTACCCAATGCATCAATCGTTCTGTATTGTATGCTTCTCCCAGTTCATGAAGTGAATTATCCATTACAATATAGCGTCCCATTTTTTTAGATTCATAGAAGAAATTTCTATATTCTTCATTTTCATCCATTAAATGGGGGAGCATATAATCAAAATTGTTGAACTCTCTACTTTTCTCTAAGAGGCAAAATGGTACCTCGTGGCTAATTTTTATTTGTTTCATAACTTTAAATTTTATCGAATATAACAATCAAATTTTGTATCTCCAAATATATCCAGCAGAAGTTGCATTTTCTCCTTTTCTTAATGCATTATTAATAGCTGTAGGATTTCCGTTGATGGTTTTAGCAGCTTCTTCTATACTTGGGTGTTCTTGAATAAAATTACCTTGTTTATCAAATTGAAATATTGGAACACAATTAAAAGGTTTTGGTTTTCCTTTCTGGGCTTGGCTAATTTTAAGTTTATTTTCTTCACTTCTGGTTTTGCCTTTCCAATGGGAGTTTTTTCTTTTCCCTACATTCAATCTTCCTTTTTCACTGATGAGTTTTCTAGTGTTTTCATTGTGGGCTTCTACACCTCCACCTCCAGGATTTGAATTTAAACCTTTATTATATGAATTATATAATTCAATCCAATGTTTTTCTCGTTGGGCTAATGAATCTTCAATACCTTCTAAAATTTCAAAAGTATGGTTTTCAAACCCATATGTTTCAAAAGATTGGTTTAGTTTAGGTTGTTTAGCAGTTTTACTACTATTTTTATAGTTCATCCATCTAATATGAATATTTTGAGAACATCCTATATAAACTTCCCCTTTTGGGTTTGTAATTTTATAAATTCCACTTTTTTTCATATCTTCCGTTTATTATACATATGTGGAAGACAATAAAAAATGTGGGAGACAATAAAAAAGCCTGCCAGTAGGCAAGCTTTTCTATAAGAATTAATTAATCTCGTCCACCTTGAAATCCTGGCCCTGGAGCAACCAAATCTTCTTCTTCATGTCGTTGATCTACTAAGAAATTACCACGAATTGATTTTTTAAACGGTTCAACAAATCCCTCTTTTGCAAAATACCATTCTCCTTGATAGTTGAACTCAAAACCACTGTCTCTCATACAGATACTCATTTGCTCTCCGTCTTTTGTTTTTAAAACAATTGAGTTAAAGACTTCTTCTAATTGGATTACTCCATTTTCATTTGTTGTTCCTTTAGTTTTATTGGATCTAATATGGTGTTGATTGATATGGATTTTGGTTTTCATATTAATTAAATTTAAAACTACATTTTCTTCTTTCATTACTACTCTAAATTCACTTTCTCCTTCAAGTTCTCTAAAGCGAGATGAATTATATCCTTGCCAACGCATTCCCCATTTAGTTACTCCTGAATTGGGTGTTTCTTTTAAGAGGTATACTCTTTGTTCCAATGCATTGATGTATTCTTCAATCACAGTGTATTCTTTTCCCTCTGCAAGTTTAGCTCCGAGGGGTAAATTTTTATCATTAATACAAACTACTTTTTTCATTTCCTAATTATTCTTTTAAGTTTTTCTACATATGAAGGATCCTCTGCATAGTTGGCACTCAAGTATGCAAAATATTGTTCTTCTGTTTTAATATCATTTAGATATGCTGCTTGATAGAATGCATAATCCATAACACAATCTCTCCACGAATCAAAATAGGCGTGTCCGTATTGTTCCCCCTTATTAGTGGTAGGACGTTTACGAGCAACTTTCATTCCAAAAAAGTTATTGTTAGCTAAAAACATTTTTGATCTAAAGTAACCTGATTCTAGTTTGGCTTGGGCTAAAACAATATGGGGAAAACGTATATTCAACTCTAAAATAAACTGTTTAAGGCGTTCCTCGGAAAATTTATTTTCCTCGTTTATAATCAACATACGTGTTTCTTCTGTGATATATTCAATACTGTTTAGCCTTTGAGTGTGTTTATATTCAGCGTATCCAAACCCAATTAAAGATGATAATACAACACCAACTATAATTTTAGTATAAACTCTATATGCCCTAACATAATTCATACGATTAGGATCATAAATGTATAACCATTTTTTTCTCATAACTTTTATTTTAAATTTAAGATACGAAAGAAGATTTTGGAGGCCTACCTCTTTTACCAGGTTTTCTACCGGATCTATCAAACGTTTTTAAACAGTACATATAAAATTCCTCTAAAGTACCATCAAAATTTGTAATATGTTCTTCATATTGTTGAGAAGACATTACAAACTCACGTAAAAATTCTTTTTTTAAAGCAGCTAAATTATCTGGTTCTGTTTTGTTAAAGTCTTCCCATAAACGTTTTCTACGAGCTAGATCAACGGCATTGTTTTCTAGGAGTTTTTGTATATCTCCACGGTATTCTTTTAATTTTTCATTGATTTCCAACTCGCAATATTGTGCTTGCCAATAGTAGTGTGAAAATTCATATTCATTGTTTTTAATACGATCTAGTAGGGAAGAACCATTTGGCAATGGTTTTACTTTGGTGTCAAAACGTCTCCACCATCTAAATTGATTGTAGTTGAGTGGTTTGAGTTTTGAAATTTCTCGTTTTACAAGATCAGGATCATTAATTTTAAATAGCATAACCTTTATTTTCTTTTAATATACAAATAATTTTTTGAAAATCCTAGTATTCTATTTGATTTTCATTATTTTTTAAAAAATTTAACTTTTCTTTTAATGTGTTTATAGCTGATGTTTTTCTTTTTGCAATTACTGAAGATGTTGCTATTTTTTTAATTTCATTTTCTATTTTGGCTATTTCAGCGGCATTATCTATTTCATTTGCTGTTTGGGTTATTGACTCATTCAGCTGTTTTTCTAATTCAGCTTGCGCGTTCGGGATTACAGGTAATGGGGGTTCTGGGTTTTTTGGTTTTGGTTCACCGTACATGCTCATTACTGGTTTTATATTTTTAAATGCTTGGTTAGTTGATATTACAAGCACAATAGCTAAAGGATCAAATACAAATATAATCAATAGAATAAAAAGATTAGCTACTTTTTTAACATCCCATCCAGTTAATTCACTTACATATTTTATAGCACCAAGTTCATTCCCTAGTTCCGATTCCGATTCCATGTTTAGAATTTGAATGTCTAGAGTAGTAATACTATCGTTTAAAGCCTCTATTTTAAGAGATATTTTATCTTTATTAGCTTGTGCCTCTTTTAACTGTTGTTCAAATGCTCTTCTATTACCTGCGTTTGCTCTAGTTATAACTTGCCCAGTTTCTCTATCTACTGTTTGAGTAGTTGTGTTTGTTGAGAGGGCATTTCTTAGTTGGGATATGTCTTTGTCTAGGTTTTGTTTTTCTGTTGTGAGCTCTGTTTTAATAGTTTCAAAACGTTCTTTTTTCACTTCAACGTTTGCTATCTGCTTGTCTCCTATTTCCATTTTGGAAATATTTGATTGGAAGCCTGTGGTTAACAAACCATATATCCCTAAAGATGTTATAAATGATAGGATAACAAGAGCAGATGTCAAATATATTTTTAAACCTAAAAGTGTTTTTTTCCACTGGTCATGTAAGTATGTTGCTATTGCTATTTTTGATACTTCTAGAAATGAACCCATTACCATAACTGGTATAGCTACACTTGCAAATAGAATGGAAAGCCCAAGTACACTATAATATGCTGCTGTAAAGGATAATCCTATAGCACAAAATAGTAAAAAGTATGGTAAAAATTTTTCTTTCATAGTATTCGGAATGTAAAAAGGCCTCTTAACGAGGCCAAATTAAGTATGAAGTTTTTATTATCTTCCTTGTCCTTTATATGCTTTTTTATAGTTTCTAGATCGTTTAGAACTAGATGTTTTTGTTTTAGCATGGATACCAGGACGTGATACTTTTGTATCTGTTTTGGCTTTATAGGTTTGTTCTTTAATTTTTGCCATCTTATATCACAGTTATGTTCTTAGGGTTAACTATATATGCTTTAACTCCATCAACTCGTTTAATACTTGCTATAATATCTTTTACTTTATCTCTACTAAAACCCCCATGTTTAATAAATGGATAACCATCTATTTTAACATTTAATATTACTCTTAAATTATCATTGTTTTGGGAATATTCTCCATCTAGATCTACTGTAGAAACAATAGTAACACCAGTTAAAGCTCTAATGTCTGAAAGGATTTCTTGTTGTGGGCGTTTTGTTGTGTCAGTTATAAGAATACCTTTGATTTTGAATTTATCAACGTATTCTTCGTTTAACGCTTTAGACAATTCTTCTCGAATTATATGTTTTAACCCTTTTAAGTCCATTACTTATTTTTTACAGCTACAGACCATACACTACCTACTAAAGTCATAACACCACCAATGATTTCAGATGCCATTCCTTCATTCAGTAATCCTAAAGTAACTAATACACCACCTACGAATGTTAAACCGTGACGGATAATTCCTTGAATTTGTTCTTTTGTTAGTTTCATAATTTTATATTTTATGTTTATTATAAATATTACAAGTTTTTAAGCATTTCAATCATTCTGGGGCAAGGATATATATCAATTTTATCTTTTCTATAAGAGTTATGGGTGTATAATCCTTTTTCACCTTTTAAAGCAGAAGTGTTTACTTTAAACATTTTATCATAATCGTATGTTAGAGGAATATTATAAATGTCTCTCCAATATACAAGAAGATTTTTTACAGATTCAATTTGTGCGTCTGAGTATTTATGGAAATGTTTGTATCCTTTATAAGGTTCAGTTAGAGTAGTTACTTGATCATCATTCACTTCTCTATCAACGTAGTTAAGGAATTTTCCATTTTCATAGTCAAGTTGCCCCCAATTACATATTTCAATACCAATTGATATTTTGTCTAGTGTTTGATGAGGTACTTTATATGCTTTGAATACATCCCCCTTAATACCTAAATGGTAAGCCCAATGTCTAGATGAAAATCCTTGAACTATTTCTCCATCGAATGAGTTTTTCGCTCCCGGTCCCGAAATAGAAACACAAGTAGCAATTCTACCTCTAGTATCTGCGTTCCAGGCATTCATTACATTAACGGCAGAAGCGTTTCCTGCTGTATGGTGTAATACAATTTGGGTTTTAGTATGGGTTTCTTTAATATATTCTGTTTCTTTTAAAGGAACCTGTTTAATTTTAGATAAGTCTAAACTCATATTGCTTCGTCTTCTGTGAAAAAGTTAGTTAAAAATTTACCTATTACACCCAAAACAAGAGCAGTAATAGCTACCCATTTTGCTTCTTCATAGATGGCAAAACCGGTGATTGTAGTACTTACCCCTAGTAAGGCGTCACCAAGTTTTCTCCATTTAGCCGGAGTAGGTTTTGCATATTGCTTGTGATATTTTTTCACCATGTTGAATATTTTCATATCATAACTGGTTTTGGTTAATAATTAGTTTATTATAAATATTATTATCCCTCACAAGATACACAGGTATCATCCCTTGAAATAGTATCACCACGTAAAATCGATTCACTTCGCATATAATATAGTGTTTTAATACCTTCTTTCCAAGCTAATTTATGCACATCACTTATATATTTTGGAGAATCTGATGGGTCAAATGTTAGATTCAAAGAAATTGCTTGGTCAACATATTTTTGTCTAATTCCATTTTGGCGAACAACCTCGTACGGGTTAATTTCTTTGAATGTTAAAAATATTTCCTTTTCCTCATCTGTTAAAATGTAATCAGGTAATCCCATAACGGAACCTTTATCACGAGCAATTTGTTCCCAAACACTGTCAATGTTATATCCTTTTTCCTCCAATAGTTTTTCTAATGTTGGGTTTTTCTTGATGAATGTTCCTTTAGCTGTTTTCAAGTTATAAACATTCGCTGGGATAGGTTCAATTGAAGGAGATACACCACCTGAAATGTGAGCATTTGATACTGTAGGGGCAATTGCTAAATGATGGGTATGTCTTAATCCTGTTCCTTTGCACCATTCTGGTTCGCCATATTCTTTTGCTTGGTCACGTGATGCTTTTAATGCTTCTTTTTCAATGAAATCGAACATCAAACGTGTATAAGAATTTGCTTGTAAACCGGCAAACGGGATGTTCTTTTCTTGTAAAAACGTATGCCAACCTAAAACACCAATACCAATTGCTCTACCTTTAGATGCTGAGCGGTATGTGTTTTCCATGAAACGGATGTTTTTAGATCTATCAATAAATTCTTGTAATACACCTTCCAAAAACCAACATGTTAATTCAGGTAAAGTCATTTCATTTTCAAATTTATAGTCTTTCCATTCATCCCATCTCGCCAAATTTAAAGATGATAAACAACAAATAAATGAGTGTAATTCATCTGTGTACAATGCAATCTCAGAGCAAATGTTTGTCATTGATACTTGAAGATTGTTTTTCTTATACGCTTCAGGGTTAGCATTATTTACATTATCCTCAAACATAATGTAAGGTTCACCAGTTTCAAGTCGAGTTTTTAAAATTTCACCCCACAATTTAATTGCTTTCGGATCTTTTTCCTCAACTTTATTCATAAACTCATCATCAATTACAACGCATTGATGCATGTTTAGACATTGACGATTAACATCTCCTTTTGGTCGTCGAATCATTAAAAATTCTTCAATATCTGGGTGATTAATATGTAGATTAACTGATGCTGCACCTCTTCTAACTGAGCCTTGGTTTGTTGCTAAGATAGTTGAGTCATATATTTTAACCCATGGAACTACCCCTTCCGATACACCATTACCAGAAATTGCTTTGCCGCGCCCTCTGATTCGAGATACACCAATACCAACACCTCCACCCTGAGATGATAAACGCATTAGTTCTGAGTTGGCAAGTGCAATTCCTTCAATAGAGTCGTCTGTGTCAATTCCAAAACATGAAATAGGCATTCCACGTTCTGTTCCTAAGTTTGATAGAACAGGTGAAGCTAAACATAACCAATTTTTAGATATTGCTTCTAAAAAGAATGGGTATAAATCTTTACGTTTTAAACGACGTGATGCAGCCCTAGACACTCGCTTAAATGCCCCATATACATCTTCATCAGGGAGTAAGTACCCTTTTGAAATCATTGATAATGAAATTTCATTCATCCATTCAGGGTAATGTTTACCCTTAATCCAATTTGTTGTGTCTACTTGTATGCTCATTTTGTTATTTGTATTTCTCTATCTTTAAATTCTATTTTAAATTCATCTGGGGTAAATTTTTTAACTAAACGTTCAGCAAATTTCATTCTACTAGAAGATATAGGTTTTATTACCATAAGATTTGTTAAAGTCTGTTGTTTAAAAAATGGTAATATTTCATCTCTATAAATTTTAGCTACTGTGTCTGATCTTCTATCCATGTCTTTTGAAGAGGACTTTGGGGAATGTGGTGGGACAGAAGGTTCATATTGAGGTTTGTTGTTATCATCTAACCATCCTGTTTTAAATTCCATATAATCATGGGGACTAGGGTAGTAAGTAAGTCTAACAAAAAAAGTAACCCCATTCATGTCTTTATATTCATAATAACCATTCTTCCCTTCATATGGGTATGAGTAATCAGGATTTAAAAGTTCCCCCATTATTACTTCATTTGTAATAATCAGTTCATCTTTAAGAGAATATGAATTTGTTTTAAAATAATTCTCTAATTCTTCCTTGATGGTTTGTTTTAAGTTATTTAGTTTCATAAATCACTCCAATCAGCGGTTGATTTTGAATAATCTGTTACTCTGTTTGCAAAAAAATCTTGATGTGTTTTACCACTTGTTAAATGTCCGAACCATTCCATTTGTTTTAAGAGGTTAGGATCAATATCGTTATAAATTGGATTATAACCTAATTCAATCAATTTTTGATTAGCACGTTCTTTAATAAAGTTTTTTAATTGATCTTTACGCTTTAAGCGGCGTGAAGCTGCTCTTGATACTCGTTTAAATGCTCCAAAAACATCTTCATCAGGTAATAAATACCCCTTTGAAATCATCGATAATGAGATTTCATTCATCCATTCAGGGTAATGTTTACCCTTAATCCAATTTGTTGTGTCTACTTGTATGCTCATTTATTTTGTTTTATTTTTATCAATTCAATTAAATCTTCTAGAGTTAATATATTTTCAACTTCTTCATCTTTTATCTCAATATTGTATTTAGATTCAACAAGCTGGAGGATTTCAATTTTGTATATTATTTTCTCGTCCATATTTGCAGGGTTGTATCTCCTATTTTTTCTTGGGTATTTTTAAAATCAGGGAAATGTTTAGTTAAATAGTAATTATAAAGTTCGTTCCTTACTTTACCCTCAGCACCGTATTCAAATAGTTGACTCTTTTATAAATCACTCCAATCTGCTGTTGATTTTGCGTAATCTGTTACACGTGTGGAGAAAAAATCTGAATGGCTTTTACCACTTGTTAAATGTCCAAACCATTCCATTTGCTTAAGCAAATTTGGATCAATGTCATTATATACAATGCCATATCCCAATTCTACAAGTTTTTGATTAGCTCTTTCCTTTATAAAATTTTTCAATTGATCTACTGAAAGTCCCTCAATATTGCCCATTTCAAAGGCTTTGTCTATAAAGTCAAATTCTAGTTTAACTGAAAGGTCACATGCTTCATATATTGCTTGGGTTAATTCAGGGGTATCAAGTTCCGGGCATTCTTCTAACAATGTTCTAAATAACCAACATCCTGCTTTTGAATGAAGGGATTCATCGCGTACACTCCATTCTACTACTTGAGCGGTCCCTTTCATTAAATTACGTAATTGAAAAGACATCAATATTGCAAATGAAGAAAACAAGTTAACACCTTCTGTAAATGCAGAGAATATAGCTAATGAAAGTGCTTTTTCACGTAATGTATCTCCAGGCAACTCAACTAAACGATCAATTTTGGCTTTTGCTTCTTCATCTTCCATGAATGCTTCAAAGTCATCTAGACCAAGTTCTTCATTTAAACGAGCATAAGCTTCAGCATGTATCGATTCAAAATCAGCGAATGCACACGCCATAGCTTTGATTTCGTGTTTAGGAAACCATACTGCTACTTTTGTTGACCAGTAGTCGTTTACATACGTTTCTGTTTGAGCAAATGACTTTAAAATATTACCAATTAGGTTTTTTTCTGATTCGGTTAATTTAAGTTTCCAATCATTCAAGTCTGAAGAGAGTGGCACTTCATCTGCTAGCCAATGGGCTCTATGTTGGTCTTTATAAAATTCAAACGCTATTTGATATTCAAATGGTTTGTAGTGTGGACGGAGTTCTGTGATCATGTGTTTAATTCAAAAAATTTGTTTTGTAGCATTCTTTTATCTAAGTCATCAAAGTTGGTGTTCCGCTCATTGCGGGGAGAAGGGGATTCAGCATCGGAATCAGGAGCGTCTATAATATCGAAATGACCTGTTGACGTATCTGCGTTTAAATGAAAAGTAACTCCATCCATTCCATATCTGTTCTTCATAATGTGGAATCTACCTGTTCCACCAACCTTATCTTCTTTCTTTCTTGAAAGGGATATTGCTACATCCGTAATCATCATTTTATCGTATGAACCGGCTGCTTTATCTCCTTCAATAATGTCATCTTTAGATCCAGCTCTGTTAACTTGAGATACACTCCAAATTGGTTTCTTTAATTCTCGAGCTAGACCTTTAGTGCTTGTATAAATATCATCTATCTCGAATTTACGATCAGTAGATTTACGTTTTGATGAAAGAAGATCCACATAATCTATAATAATAAGATCCGGTTCAATTCCAAGAGATATAACCTTTTTGATATGTGATTCTATTGTATTAATTGTTGCTTTACCTGTTGGGAATTCTTTAATAATTAATTGTCCTGGTAGGTTTGGTATGGTTTGTTCGATTTTATCTCTATGTTCCATAATTTTATTAACAGGGATGCGAGTAAAGTAGGCATCGTATCGTCTTCCTACATAATCTTCACTTAACTCTAGAGTGTAGTGGAAAACATTGTATCCCTGTTCAACAGCATATCCACCTAAAGCTACCAGAGCCCATGATTTTCCACCTCCAGGATTACCAAATATCAATCCAAAATCACCATTCCCTAATCCACCTTGAAGCAACTCACTAACTTCAGGCCATGGGGTAATAATAGGGTGTCTTTGATCTTCTCTATATCTCGATTCAATATCTTTGTTATATTCGTGTCCAATATTTTTATCTGCTCCAGCTTTCATTGCGTTTTCAATCATCATTTTGATTGAATCATAATCACCAGCTTTAAGCAAATCTACACTACTTAATAGTGCTTTTTTAAGTTGTTGGTTTTTACAAAATGTAGAGAATTCTTCTTGAACATATTCTGTGTCTTCCTCACTTGATTTGTAAGCTTCTCTAAGTTGCTCTTTAACAGATAATCGTAAAACCTCATTTGGGATTTTTTTCATTTCTGTTTTTAAAACATCCATAGAAGGGTTTGTGTGATATTTGTCGTAATATCTCAGGATTTCTTTAACAATCCACTTGTGAGCATCTTTTCCAAATGAATCTGAATCTAAGATATCACTAATGTTTACAAGAAAATCCTTATGTGTTAAAAGTGAAGATATAACTTTAGTTTGGAACTGCGGACCATATTCTTCTATTGAATGTAATGTCATTTTATAACTGTTTTATTTATAACTATTTTAAATTTTGAAAAATCTCTTTAATCCAAAATTCTACGTTTCGTATCACTCCACCTAATTGGTCATCGTGATACATTTTTAAGAATTCATCAGGATGATATGAAAGTTCATTTTCTTGGGCAAATCTTTTTAATAAGTATTTTTCTTCTTCATCCATCATAGGATTTTCTAAATCCATAATCTTGTAATTTCTTTCCAAATTTTCAGATTCATGGAGTATCCTAGCATAGATTATATTTTCTTTTAATTTTTGCTCGCTTATATCAAATATATCTTGTAAGGATAATTTTCTTTCTTGCAATTCAGGGAATAGTTTAAATAACTTTTTAGGACCTAATCCTTTAACCCCTGCAATTTTGTCGGAATTATCTCCCATCAACGTTTTATATAAAATAAAGTTGTGAGGGAGCAATCCAAATTTTTCTCTAACGTTTTTTGAATTGTAAAATTCTTTAGCTATTGGCGCATACACAATAACATTGTCATTTACTAGCTGAATGTAATCTTTATCACTAGAAACTATAAAGAATTTGTCTTCTGGTTCTTGGGGGATAATTCTGCTCAAATAAGCAATTATATCATCCGCTTCAACTTTGTCAAGAGATATAACGTGTACTGGGAGGGTTTGTAAATATTGAATGATACGAACGATTTGTCCAACTTTGGCATCGTCTTCTTCATCAATGTTATCAAATATTTCCCAATTTGTTATTCTGTTTATATTTCTACCTGATTTGTATTCAGGTAATAGATTTTTCCTATTGGTTGAGGAGCCGACACCGTCAAACACAACATACACACTGGTAGGTTCTATTTGACGGATTAAGGCACCTAATGAACGAAAGAATCCACCTAAGCCCCCCACATGAGTCCCATCAGGGTTAACTAAATTCAACATTGCAAAGTTTCTAAAGAACAGGTTTAGCCCATCTATAACTAAAACCCGGCTATGTTTATGCATTTGGATATCGGATCCTTGCTCGGAAACATTGTTTAGGAGCTTAAGTAAATCTTTTTTATTCATTTTAATCTGGTTCTACTATGAATGATTCTACATTAATTGTGTCTGATTCTTCTTCAATTAGGTCAAAATCTAACCCTCCTAGGATTCCTTCCCATTCATCAGCATGAGCATCTTTATAATTCTTAAGCGCTTTATCTGTGTCTTCGATGAATCCATGGGGAGTCATAATGATTCTACCTCTTGATTGAACACCATTGATGTGGTTTTTATCAATTTGGAGATTTGTACGTTTAGCAAATTCAACTTGCTTTCCTCCCTTAATAGCTTTCAACTTAGAAGTACCGGAATCAGCTATGTTCCCAAATGTTACAACGAATGTAGCATCAAACCACATTGCAAACCCACCTTTGTTCATCAATTTGGGCTGACCCATTGGAACTGTTGGTTTAGCTGCCCATACTTTGTTAATACAAACGAGTGTATTCGTGTATTTTGAGCTTTCTTTTCGAGACAATGTAATACGCTGATTAACATTGTTTCCGAATTGGGTTGACATGGCTCCTGCGTTCCATTCATTGTTGTTTTTGTTTGATTTAACGGACATTTCACAAGGAACTGATCCAATAGAATCCCACAAAAATAGTAGATCGTAAGGTAAATTACCTTTTTTCTGTTCGTCTAGTAAGTCTAAAATAAAAGCAGCTACATCCTCAATGGTGTGGATAGTTTCTCTATCAACATAAATAAAATTTCCAGTGTAATCTACAAGTTCACCTGTAGTTTCATCAAAGATTTCATTTACTTCGAATCCCATCATTTTAGCATGTTCCCATGACCACTTCATCTCAGTGATAATGAAAACAGGCAAAACACCCATTTTCTGACCATTAACGGCAGCCTCTAATAGAGCTGTTGTTTTACCCGTATCTGAATGCCCTCTAAGCAATACAATATGCCCCAAAGGTATTCCAGGAACTGATGTTACTTCCTGGAATGCTTTGGAAAGAGGTATCCATTTTTGGTCTTTGAATTTGACTGTTGAGGATAATCCTTTTTTATTCTTAAACTTACTTAAATCGAACCCAGATTTTAGTTCAGCACTAACAGCTTCTGAGAGTGATTTTTTTGTTTTAGCCATAACTTATTTATTTTTTTAAAATGGAAGATCATCTTCTTCTTCAAACAACGCATCAAACTTTTCTACCGGTTTTTTCAAATCTTTTTTCTGTGATAAACTAAAATTTGATTTTGGTGTTTCTGTAATGTCGTCGTCAAAGTCTTCTGCGTCTTCTGAAACAATAGTATCTTCCTCTTCTTCAGGGGTGATGAAGTTTTGAAGAATTGCTTTCAAGTCCTCAAATGATTTCTTGAATTTACCTTGAATTTCAAGGATGTTTGGTTGATCCTCTAACCATTTTTCAATAGTAGATGCATCTTTTGAAAGAGGTGAATCTTTTCTTTTAGGGCGAAGGTTAGAAATTACAAATCCTTTACCTCTATCATTAGGTACGGCCTCAATTGTAAAATCAAATCCTTCATTAATGTCTGTAAAGTCACCATAATCTTCATCGTCTGCTAGAGCCAACAATTGTAGATAGATTTCTTTACCGAATTCCCACATTCTTACTCCTTTTTCTTCTTCTCCACGAACTACAACAGGAGCAAATACTCTCATTTTTGGATCAATTTTCTTAGCTAATGACCAATTTTCCTTGTCATTAGTTCCACGTAGTTGCTTTGCAAATTCTACAATTGGATCTTTTTCGCCCCAGTTTGTTAGAGCATAAATTGGGAATTTTGACATTCCGTAGTGAAGATAAACTTCGGTGAATGGGTTGTTTTTGTCGAATTTCGATGGAACGATTCGAATCTCATACTTGCCTTCTGCGCGGGGCTTCCATAGGTACGTTGTGTAGTCTACCTTTTCTTTCTTTTGCCCAGATGATTGTAAGGCACTCAGTTTGTTTTTGATTGCATTTAAATCCATATTGGTTATTTATTTATTGATTACAAGGGTAATGTAAAAACCTTTATTCGAATAGCCAAATTATAGTTCAACTATTCTAAAAATTCTTGTGTTAAGTTGTTTTAACTCATTGTGCTGTGTTAGCAAGATACAGTTTTTATAATGCTGCCAATTGATTGGGAATTTTGTATCAACAACACCACTGTTTAAACTTTTAATTAGCTCATTTAAAGCATTTATTGTATATAACGAATTTGTTTCTTTTTTTCTATGTACCAGGATGGTATTTTCGGGAATATCGTTCACATTACCTTGATCAACATTGTAAGTCACAACATATTCATTATTGCTCTTAACGTGCAATACAAACATTTTGTTATACAATATATCGTACCGTTTTGAAAGATCAGAAATTAGGGAATCTAATTCATCAACGTGGGTGAAGGTACAGAACAATCTATTATTCATCAAAAAACTATCTGTTATATCATAGTCATACTGATGATACATATAGGGTGGGTTGTCCAAAGTTGAATTATACATAACTGGTTACTTAAGGGTGTAAGTTGTTCCCTTTTTTAATTTAACGTTTAATTTATTTTCTTTAAATATATCTAAAATTTGATATAATATTTCTTTTTCGGTTTTGTCTACATCAAATAAAAACGAATCGTAAACATACAATACTAATTTTGTATTTTTATGCTTTAAAACCTTTAAAATCTTACCAAGAATACGAACATTATTTGCAGTCTCCAAATTTTGTAAAAAATAATTTAAAAGCTTTTGTGGGTTCATATTCTCTAGTTTATCCTTTTCATATCTATGTTTTGATATAGGACATTCTATATACCCATTTTCATTAAAGTCATTCCATAGTTTTTCAGTAAATTGCTTTACTTTCTGAAAGAATTCCAGGTGTTCATATTCTTTCCATATCCCACCATATAGCTGCTTGAATGTTATTTCTTTTGCTTGGGAATAGTCCACTCGATACAAATCAGCAAAAGCTTGATGGATATCGTCAGTACCCCAATCATAACCCAATACAAGGGCAAGCAAAGTAGGATGGTAAGCGCTAATATCCATTTCAACAAAAACATCATTGCGCGGAATAAAACATTCTCTTTCTCCATTTTCTTTATTTAATGCTGCAAAATTTATTCCATCAAACGAATTTGAAGGGCGTGTTGTAGTTGTAGATAAATTATATTGTGTATAAGCGTATCCTCTAGTATCTTTTCCAAATCTCTCCTTATACAATGATGAGTTTACTTTTATTCCAACTGATTCTATATTGGCAAATACTAAAGTAGCTTTATCGTTATAAAATGGGTTAATTTCTTGGGTTAAATACGGTTGTAGCTCATTGAAATTAGCTTGGCACATTTCATAGTGTTTTGAAATTGGTATAGCTAAATTTATGTTTTTTTCTTCTCTATTGTATAGAAAATTATGAGCCGAAGTATATTTTTTAGTAAATTTAGGGTATATAAGTATTAGAGAGGATATGGATGGATGATAAAAATAGTGCAAAAATTCTTTTTTATCTATCACATATATATGCTCTATACTTTCAATTAACTCTTGTACTTTGCTTTTTTCTACGCTAAATGCCTCGCTATGTTTTATTGTTACCATATACCCCTTACTTCCATCTAGCGGTTTAATATACACGCAGGATACGTTGTTTTCAACGGGATGTATTGTGGGAGAGTATGGTATAATTTCAACGTATGCACTTTTAAGTTTCATACGAGACAATATGTCTAATCTTTCATCATCTTCTATAAGCCAGAACATACTTTAAGATACAAAAGATTTTTTAATTATCCAA
>OCVQ010001614.1_pt1 | contig 16675 bp, 7 predicted proteins | sample 1539061 | NCBI WGS metagenome assembly OCVQ01 (sample SAMEA3355526, study PRJEB22509) | marine metagenome | biome: marine; feature: river plume; material: water | place: USA | collected 2010-08-08 | depth 0.5 m | reverse complement strand
TAAAATGCCTGAACCTCCTGGGAAGTCAACTTCTATTATTCCTAAAGGTTATTTCTCTATGGGATATTCTGCAGGTGTTCTTTCACCGCTTGATGACTCCGCAACCAATTCTGATATAGGAGGATTATAATATGGTCGCCGCATGTCCAGATCCTAATGATCAGATCGAAAGAAATAAATTAAACTTATCACCTGTAAATGTTACAGATCCAAAAGGAAGATATGTTCTTTCTCAAATTGATGCAGTAACAGAACAAGTAGCACAAAGTATTCTAAACGATGCCGAAACGAATCCATTATCAAAAGCTGTTAATTTATATGGTAATGATTTAAATCTATCAAGTGATTATTTAAATGGTTTACTTCGACAACGAATAGGCAGTCTTGATAGTTATCCTGATCTACAAGGAAGATGGGAAAGGGGTAACATATCTCAACTTGAAACTGCTGACTTTATTCAGAGATATAATTATACTCCTCAAGGTTTAATGAATGAAAATGATTATCAGAGATTGGCAAGGAATTTAGATTCTTATTATAAAAACGATTTCAGTACAAGCCTATTAGGTGGATTCTGTGATAGGTTCGATTCACTCTTTAGTTCAATTGATGCGTTCTTTGATTTAATTGGAGTTGTAGATGGTCTAATTACAGATGCTTTAGCAATTGCTGATAAGATCAGTAGAGGATACGATGGAATTAAAGATCTTACTGTTCAAGAAATCATTGATAAACTAATTAAAGAAATTAAGAAAAAGGTTAAAGCCGTAATTAACCAAGTCTTTGCAGAAGTACAAGATATGGTTGATAATTTCGATCCTGCTGCTATTACAGAAGGCTTTGAAACATTTGTAGATGCTAAAGTTGTAAAAGGTATTATGACAGTACGAGAACAGACCTGTGCATTCTTTACTGAAGAGAATAAGAAAGGTATTAAAGATAAAATTGGTGGATTAATTGATTACGCAAAAAGTTTATTCGAGAGTCCTGGTATCGAAGAGATTCAGTTCCTTATTGCTCGTATATGTGCACTTGCAGCCAACGTAGAAGCATTGGTAAGGGACATTAATAAACCACTTAATGATTATACCAATAGATACTCGACGATTGTAAACAGGCTTCAAACGATCTCAAGAATCAATGAATCGTCAGCAATCAAGGCAGGAGCTATAAGGTATTCTCCAACTACTAGGCAAGAGGTAATAAATAGATTGGAGGGCCAATGGACCGCGACTGGTGGAGATGTAATTACAAACACTGGCGAGGATCCACAAAACATTCCTCCTATCACCGCAGCGGATTATCGTGATTTGCCAAGGTGCGGTAATGTATTTGCCGGAAATGATACAGATATTGGTTTAGGTCCTGATGGATCAGTAAACCACTTCGACGCAAAAGAAGGCGTTGGTATATATGGATATACAAGAGTAGATCTTGATGTTAAAGTATACCTCAAAAGATTAAGGTTATTAACAGGAAGTAAACTTATTATAACAAATGGTTATGTAAGTAAAGCTTATAATACAAAACAAAAATGGGCAGAAGATAATTCCCATTTAAGCGGAATGGTTGTAGATATCAAAAAAGATATGGCAAACGTTCCAAAGTTTTTAGAAGATGCATTTAAAGTAGGTTTTAAATACATTAAAGAATACGATGATTTCATTCATTTAGATTTAAGAGAAATATTATAAATGTCAATTGCAGAGTACTTATCGCCTAAAAAGAAAAAGGTAAATCTTTACGCGGACTTCCATAAGGATCTTCGTGTTAGTCCTGTGTCAAAAGACATTGCATTACAAAAAGATGAAACTGCGGTTAAAGATGCAATTAAGAATCTTATATTAACGGATCGTGGTGAACGACCAATGCAACCATTCTTAGGTGGCAATATTCGTGATATGTTATTTGAAAATTTAACTCCGGGAACACTCAAACTTATCAAAGATAGAGTAACATCTACAATCAATACATACGAACCTCGAGCAAGTTTAATAGACGTATATGTTTCGGGTAATATGGATGAAGGATCTGTTGTGGTTAAAATTACTTTTTACATTCGCAATGCACAACAACCAATTTCATTAGATGTTATATTAAAAAGGAATAGATAGAGATGGCAAATCCAAAAACACCAATTACTGAATTAGACTTTGAAAGTATCAAAAATCAGTTTAAGGTATATCTTCAAACGCAAACACAATTCAAAGATTACAACTTTGAAGGTTCAAACCTGTCTGCCTTACTTGATGTACTCGCATTTAATAGTTATAATAATAACTTCTATACGAACATGGCGCTTAACGAAATGTTTCTTGACTCTGCCGTCCTTAAGAACTCAATCGTTTCTCATGCAAAAGAATTAAACTATATTCCAAGATCTCGTAAATCTGCTAAAGCTATCGTTGATATTACTATTACCGATACAACCTCTACTGCATCTACTATCACTATTCCACAATACTTTGATTTATCTGCTAACTATCAAGGTGAATCATATAACTTTGTTACAAGTGAATCACATACCGCAAGAAAAACATCTCCAGGTATTTACAAAGCTCAAAACATTGAAATGTTTGAAGGTGAAATGTTAACGTCTTTCCAACGAGAAGGATTTATCGTTGATGCAGACGGAGTACTTAGAGTATACCTTACAAACAATGAAGTAGATACAGATTCAATTGTTGTGTTTGTTGATGCAGAAGCAACCGATGATGCAAACGTATATACAAGAGCAAATACGATTTACGGTGTTAAGCCAACGGATAACGTATTCTATCTTGAACCATATCTTGATGAAAAGTATTCTATTTACTTTGGTAAGAATCAATTTGGTAGACAGCCTGAAGAATTCGAAGATGTAAGAGTACGTTATAGAATCTGTTCAGGAACCGAACCTAATGGAGCAGATACTTTTGGTAATGGATTCATTGGTGAGAATGGAGTTGTATCGGCAACTGTAATAACACCTGCTACGGGTGGTCAAGAACGTGAGTCAATGGAATCTATTCGATACTTTGCTCCTAAATCATTACAGGTACAAGAACGAGCAGTTACTACTAAAGATTACGAAGTACTATTACAACAAGCATTCCCTGAGATTACGGCAGTCTCTGCTTATGGCGGTGAACAATTAGATCCACCTCAATTTGGTCGAGTTGCTATTTCAGTATTCCTTAATGATAATACAAGAATTATATCCTCTACTTTATCTAATTCATATATTGCTTATTTAAAAGAAAGAGCACCATTAGGAATTGAACCAATCTTTAAGCAAACGGAATTCGTTTATGCTGATATGACTATAAGCGTTAATTATAGTAGAAAGAATACAGAGAAATCAGAATCAGATCTTGAAGCACTCGTAAGAGCAGCAGTTCAAAAATATTCTGTTGATAATCTCGAATCGTTTGATAAGACGTTAAGAGCTTCAAAGGTTTCAGGAATCATCGATGATTTGGATGTAGGTATATTAAGTAACCAAATTAATGTTGTTCCTATTATTGAATACTCTCCACCTCTTAACTTTAATACGAATCCAACATTTAAATTTGAAACAGAATTGGTTAGACCTTATCCTTATAAAGCAGCAAATGGATTTGTGAATTATAAACCTGCGATTAAATCATCACCGTTTGATATTGATAATGCTTGTGTATTCTTACAGGATGATGGTAACGGTAACGTTATGATTATTACAGATGAAGTTACGAATCCACAGATTATTAATCCTACGGCAGGTACTGTAGATTATATTAAAGGTGAAGTTAAGTTAACAAACTTTTCAGTAGAAGCCTTTACTGGTTCAGCAATTAAGATAACCGCAAAGACAATCGAAAATGATATTAAAGCTCCACAAGGTCGAGTGTTTATATTAAGAGATTCAGATGTTAATATTGTAATGGAGCTTGAAGATAAAGCAAAGATTACAGCATCAGCGAGTTCTTCAGGTACAACCTCGTCATATTAATAAGAGAAGAGAATTATGCCTCAGGGTGAAATAGAAAAAAACATATCGCTTTTCGTCAAGCGGCAATTCCCGGCTATTTACAGGGAAGATGGACCTGAGCTTGTTCAATTAGTCGAGGACTATTATAAGTTCTCAGAGACTCAAGAGAATCAGCATCTGTATCAATCAAGACGTTTATTTGAAACACGTGATATTGATACTACTTTAGAGAGTATGATTATTCTCTTTAAGAAAAAGTTCCTTGCTGATCTTCCACTTAAAGCAGATCTTATTAAATTTATTATTAAAAATATACTTGACTTGTATCGAGCAAAAGGTACAGCCCGAGGTATTGAGTTATTCTTTGCTATATTCTATCAAGAGTTTGATATTGAAATATCTTATCCTTCCGACAAGATGCAAAAGATTTCAGACTCAGAATGGAAGCAAGGCGTTTACTTACAAATGTTTCCAAACAATGATTTATTTACTTCTAAGTCAGGACAAGAATATAATTACGTTGATATATTATCACGTAACATTGAAGGAGCTGTCACAAAAGCAAAGGCATCCGTTCGTTCAGTTAACTTCTTTATTCTAAATGGTATTAAAACTCCTGTCATATATCTTGATGGTATTCAAGGTACGTTTAAAAAGTACGAAGATATTATCACGAACATTAATGGTGAAATAGTACAGTTTGGTAAAACAAATGGTTCTCTATCTGGCTTTACTGTTGATTCTGACGATAAAGATTCATTACCAAGTAGAGACATTGGTGAAGTATTTAATGTTCGACAAAAAGACGGATATGCAGGTAAAGTAATTGTAACTAAGGTTACTGATACTGTTTCTGGTGAAATAAGATATGATCTCGAAGATGGCGGTTACGGTTATACTATTGAAAATACACGATTAGTTGTTTCTGACCAATCTATTATTTTAAATAACTCTGAGAGTGGTTACGATCAGCAATTTATTATCGGTGAATCTATAGCAGATCAGTTTGGTAATACAGGTACAGTGATTGGACAGAACGAAAGTGTTGTTGGTTTTAAAATGGTTACCGGGCAGGTAATGCAAGATAACGCTCTTGTCACAACGGCTCAATCTGGTTTAGAAATTAATCTTGGTTTTGAATCGAATCAGTTAACTCCACAAAATCTAAGTTCACCAGGACCTCAATTTGCAGATACGGCTAACGCTAACGATGTTAAGGTTACTGCTTTAACTGATACTTCCGTTGCTTCTGTTATTACTGATCCTATTACTCCTTATTTAAATATAGCATTAAACGCAGCTGATTATGGTGCAGTCACTCCAATGTCAGGAACGGCATCCCCTGTTCTTATAACGACGCCATTAAATCAAGCATTTAATATTCAAGATTTAACAATTGGTCGTATCGCAGGATTTAGCGGTATTGATCCAGGAGCAGATTATCAGAACGATGTATTCGTAGCTGCTCAAGATTCATTAATTAGAAACCTTGATCGTAAGAATCAAATTGTAAACTTTACTGACGCGGGCGATGCAGGTAGTTTCTCAATAGGAGATCGAATCGTAGGTGTGGATTCTAATATCCAAGGTGTGGTTCAAGAAGTTGACTCTGCAGGCGGATTCATTAAATTTGTACCATTTAATTATAGTGGATTTAATAAAACAGAAAATATACGATTAGCAAATGGCGCTGTTTTTTCTGAGTTCGATGTTTCCATTATTCAAAACGATTATTTAGACACTAAAAGATTTGGTGATAATGCAATCGTAAATGGAACGACTGAGTTTGCGGTAGGTAAAGTTCAAGAAGTTGCTGTTCTTAATTCAGGATTTGGATATGTTGGATATGATCCTCTATTAGTTAATATTGCAGATTTTGAAACGGGTAAAGCCGAATTAAGAGATGATAATAATATTAAGATTGTGTCTGGTTATGTTGAGGCAGAAACACAAGGTACTACGAGCGGATACTGGGCAGGTGTTAATTCACATCTTAGTGGTTGGAAACAAAATGGTGTTACACAAACCACGACTAACATTCCTGCATCTCTCCTTCCGATAATTGTTATGAGAATGGCGTTTGGAGCAGATCCAACAAATGATTATCCTGCGCTGAGTCCTGCGGTTGATCCTTGGTTAAGAAGTATAGCCTCTGATGGTTTTGCTATATACGATATGACAAAACAAGGTTTTCCTCTTAATGGCGGTTCAAGCATTCAGTTCACAGTGTTACGTAGTAAGACAGCCGCGGCGGCAGTAACCGAAAGATGGAATAATATTGTCGTCCCATCGATGAAACAGCAATTCTGGTATGCTGACATGGAACTTCTTGTATGGGAATTAGATCAAACTATTAATGTATACGATCAGGAATACATTGACTCAGGAATGAGAATACAGGATAGTGATTTCTATCAAGAGTATTCATATCAGATTAAATCATCATTACCTTTACAAGAATACGAAAAGTTATTAAAAGAAAATGTTCACCTTTCTGGTACAAAGCTGTTTGGTGACTTTATATTTAAAGCCTATATGGGCGGTTCAATTAAACAAAGATTCTTAAGAAAGTTCAACGACCAAGGTGGTGGTTCTCCGTTCGACCAAGCAGATATTGAAAACTTGAGAGCTTCGGTTACAAACTATACTGCCGACAGTTCATTCGTTGCTGCTGATCATACGCCAGGAGGAACTGGTGGATTAACAATGAACGAAGCTTCAGCCAATGATTTAACTATTACAACACAATGGGAACAAGGATTCCACGATTATGAAGTTACTGTTGGAATGCCAACTACAGGAACAGGTCCTTACCCAGTTGCGATCTTATTACATGGTAATGGTGGTACAGGCGCCGAGATGGTTGAAGATTGGAAAGATGATTTAACAGGACATATCTTAATTGGTATTCAAGGATTTATTAATTCTTGGAACGTTTCAATGGAAGTCAGTAAAGGTCCTGACATTGAAATGTTAGTAGAAATGATTGAAAAACTGAAAGTATATAATAATGTTGATTCGGATAAGATTCGTATTCTTGGTGTTTCTAATGGTGGTGCCCTTGCACTAAGAGCCGCAATTGAAATAAGAGATCTGAGTGTTGACGTAATTGCTTGTTTATTATCACAAACGAATACAGATCAATATAGAGACAGCAGATTCTGGTATCCTTCTAACGACTTTGAAACTGGTGATGCATATCCTTACGATGGATACGATCAGTTTAGAAATCCAATACCACAAAGAAGGATTCTACAAATTAACGGTATGAATGATTTCACTGTTCCATTTAGAGGTAATGCATCTAATCTTATACCGAACAGTCCAACATTCTTAAGTGCAGATAATTCGTCTTATAGATTTGCACAAGCAATGGGATATACTGGGTTCCAGTTAACAGGCGGATACGTATATGGAGCAGAGAGCAGAATAAGTCCTTATGGTAACGTAGTATGGTTACGAGACAATGTAGGACACGAAGTGTCGGCGGACATGAGAAGATTAATAACGAAATACTTCGAAAGTAACTTCGACACAGACTATTAACAATAAATATTTAATTAAAGACAAATTAGGAAAGAAGAGCTATGGCCAAGCAAATAATTAACATCGGAGCATCTGCGAATGACGGGACAGGTGATCCGTTACGTAATGCTTTTGATAAAGTAAACGATAACCTAACAGAGCTATACCTAGCACTAGGTGATGCAAATAATCCAATTGATTTATTTGATATTAATGGTGCGTTGGATTTAATAGGTAAACCGCATAAGGTATCATTCTTATATAATACGGAAGCTTTGTTAGAAGCAGTTAGTCCATCAACTTATCATGGTTCAATTGGACATGCTCACGACACAGGCGCATTATATTACGCTCACGGTACTTGGAATAAAGTATTAACAGATACGTCAGCAGGCGCTCCTACCAGTTATATTGATCCTCTTAACACATTTGTATATTCGGCCAATATATTAAATGATGAAACAGATGGTTATGTTCTTGGTACAAGCGCAAACGGTTCTTATAGTTGGGTTGAAGGTGGTGGCGGTGGTAGTTCATTCGGAACAAGCGATGTTGATACTCATTTAAATGTTTCGGCTGCTGGCGACAATCAAATATTAAGTTGGACAGGTTCTGACTATGCTTGGGTTGATGATGCTACTGGTTCAGGTGGAGGTTCATTTGGAGACAGTGATGTTGATACTCACTTAAACGTTTCAGCTGCTAATTCTAACGAAGTATTACAATGGGATGGTACAGATTATACATGGGCTTCATTACCAAGTGCCGGCGTAACAAGTTTACTTAATTTATCAGATGTTGGTACAGACGGTTCAGCAGGTCAAGTACTTACGACTGATGGTGGCGGTAACTTTACGTTTACATCAATAGGCGGTAGTGGCGGTGGAGATTATGCTGATTCCGATGTATCTGCTCACCTTAATACAAGTGGAGCATCTGCAGATCAAATATTAAGTTGGACAGGTTCTGACTTTGCTTGGGTTGATGATGCTACAGGCGGTGGCAGTAGTTCAGTTGCTATGACTAACATTACTGACACAACAATTACAAGCCCACAATCTGATGATATTTTAAAATTCTTTGGTAGTGATAATACTTGGAGAAATGTACCGTTCACTCCAACTTATTTAGACATTAATGAACAGCCAGCCGGTATTTCAGATAAAGCACCATTTGAAAATACTTTCCAAAATGCTACAACAGTATTAAAGGTTACTAATAATGGTTCTTCTTCATATCGTTTTGACCAATATGGAACAACCGATAACCCAACAATTTATGTAAAGGCAGGAACGACAGTTGGATTTGATTTAACTGGTGCAGGTGGTGCTGTACACCCATTCGTAATTCAAACTGCGGGAGGTTCAGATTATAATGAAGGACTAGTTGCACTTGATTCAGGAATATATTACGAAGGTTCAGCTGCAAACGCAGGAATCGGTGGTGCCATGTTCTGGAAAATACCAGCAGGTATTTCTGGTAACTATAGGTACATATGTCAAGCTCACAGTGCCATGGTCGGTACTATTGTGGTTGAAGCGGCTGCAGGTAACAGCGGTGGAGGCGGTGCTGCTGCTACGAGAGTACAGGAAGCAGAAACAACTTCGTCAATCGCAAATGGTGCAAGCGGCAATGTTGAATACGCAACATTAGGTAAATCATTCGCATTACAAAAAGTTACAGTAGATAAGCAATGTTGGGTAAGAATATATTCTGATACAGCATCAAGAACAGCAGACGCAAGTAGATCACAAGGTACTGACCCAGCAGATGGTTCAGGTGTTATTGCAGAATTTATCTCAACGGCTTCGGGTTCTACGGAATTTAAAGTAACACCATCTATTATGGGTTGGCTTGATGATTCAGAAACAGAAGTTCCTGTAGCGGTTCAAAATAACTCAGGATCCACAGGTACAGTATCAGTTACAATCGACGCATTAAAATTAGAGTCATAATCTATGGAAAAGAAACTTTACAATATAATAATGATGCCAGGTGTTCCTGAATTAGACCTCCTAGAAAACGAAGCAAAGGATATGGAGTTAAAAATTAACCCAGATCTATTTGATGGTTTGATAACTATGAAGTTAACTGAGGAAGAGGCGTCTACAATTATAGCAAGTGGTAAAGTCAAAGAGTGTTTGGTTGAGCCAAGAATAATTGAAACTGCGTATCCAACATCAACGCCAAGATACGAAAGTGGTACAGTAACATATCGCACAAGATATATTCCAAGTGGTGCACCGTCAACTGTTGGCGCAACATCAACTGGTTTAAATATGTTTTTCACAAGTGAGTTTACAGCTCCTAATGGTACTCCACCTTTTGGATGGTTCCAAGATCCTGAATACCGTTTTACCGATACAGTGAAACAAAACTTTGCCGGTGATTATGTAGATATTGTTGCGATAGAAGCAGGTACTCCTAACTCTACAAATGCTGGTCATATTAATCATCCAGATTTCGCAGAAATAGATTCAAGCACAACACGATTTATACCTATGGATTGGGCAGATGTTTCTTCGAGTTTAAACGATAGTCGAAACAATCAAATAGGAAATCTTAATGATACATTTTCTTCTCATGCAATTGGTGTGTTAAGCGCTGCTGGCGGAAAGCATTGTGGTTGGGGTAAAAATTCTTCATTAAGAGTTATTTACTTAGCGGATGGAGTTACCGCTGCATATTATGGGGTTCTTTCATGGCACATTAATAAACCGGTAAATCCAGCAACAGGAGTTCGCAATGCAACTGTTGTTACAGGTGCTTGGGGATATGGCGAGCTTAATCATGAAAAATTCTATCGTTGTGATCATATACAATCATTAACTGTATACGACAAAGACACAGGAGCTAGTTCGGTTATTAATAGACCTGTAGGAAATTCTTGGGGAACTGATTTAACACCTTTTGAAAATAACGTTATGATTCCAAGAGTTCTTCGAGATCCTACAGATAATAGCGACTATTGGTGTATTTCAGTTCCTAACCAAAGTCGAGATTCTGTTTATGACACAATCATGAGTCAGTTCAATTTTTATAATGGAATTTATAATTTTAAAAGCGCAGGTAATGATGCACATGTATTCGTACAAACTGATGATCCTCGGTACGATAATAAAATAGTTGTTGGCATCGGCGCGGCTGCAATTATTAATAACCCAGATGCTCAAGGAAGAATCCAACTTTCTTCATCTACTACAACCGCTACTGAAGAATACTTTCCTTTACGAACAAGACTTGAAGGCGGACCCAATGATATTACAATTGCTGCTTGTCAACAAGATGATGTAAACAGATTAATGGATGATTACAGCGCAAGAGGACCAGGAATTGACTTTGCTGCTTATGGCTCACAGACTTGGACAAGCTATCCAACAACTACTTACGCGGATGGCAAATGGGGATACTTTAGTGGAACAAGTTGTGCTGCACCAGTCGCCGCTGGTTGTGCCACTATATTTTTAGATCATTGGTTTACACAAAGAGGTGTATTTCCATCTATTGCTCAATTAAAAGCGTTAATGAAAAAACATGCTAAAGCAAATTTAATTGGAGAAGATCTATTTGACTTTTCTAATACTGTAATGGCAGGCGATTATGGTTCAGCAAAATTATATAACGCTAACGAAGTAAATAGACTTAAAGATAATAATTATATGAATGCTGGAGCGGAATTGTCTGAACTATATGGAACTCCTCCATTAAGAGTACATATACCTTGGAGTATAAGAATGGGAAGCGGTAAATATATCGCAGGTGGATCAGAAGCAACAACAAGCGGAAGGCGTCCTGAAAGTGGCAGAACGTGGCCTCGACAGAAGAATGTATTCAGTGTCTAGGTTGTTCGTAATAAATAAACTAAAATAAAGAGTGAAAGTATAACAATGCCAGAGATATTAACTAACAATTTTAATCAAGATGTAAATAAGTTATTCATTGCCGATTCAAAGGCTAACGAAGACTTCTACATGTTTGTGTCTAGTATCGGTGGAATAACTCCGGCTGATTCCGCTACTTCTCAAAATGAATTTTTAGAGAAAACCTTATTTGCTAAAAAGATAAAGAACTCTGATATTAACTTTATGATTAAGTATTATCCTTGGCAGAAAGGTGTAGTATATGAAGAGTATGATGATTCTTCAGATTTAGACGAAACAAAATTTTACGCAGTTGTTGGTCCTAACGATAATGACACTGGTGATTATAGAATTTATAAATGCTTAAATAATAATAGTAGGTTCCGTGTATCTTCTCCACCAACATATGATTCCGCTAATTTAAATCAAATTTATGAAACTGCTGATGGTTATGTATGGAAGTATATGTACCGTCTCACAACATTACAATTTGAAGCTTGGAATGCATTAGGTTATATCCCAATTGATCCTACACAGACAACAGAACCTGTCTCAATCGCCGGTGGTGGTATTTCTGAAATTAAAGTTATTAACTCAGATTCAAATCAAGGTTATGTAGAAAAGAATGGAGAAATTGAAACTGTTTATGGAAGAACATCTGGATTTAACGTTCATGGTCTTGTTGGATTACAAATTGATCCAAGAGAACAAGATTGGAATGTAATTGATAATTACTATGTAGGACAATACCTATATGTAACAAATCAAAGCTCAAGTGTTACGAATCTTTTCAGAATTGAATTCTATAAAGCCAATCCAATTTCAGGTAAGGTTGAAATACGAGTAGGTGGTGAAATATCAAATCCAACTCGCGGTGTTGTTGAAGGTGCAACTGCAGCAAACCCAGTTGTCATTACAGCAGTAGATCATGGATTAGTTGACGGTCAACCTATTAGGTTTAGTGATGTTGGTGGTATGACAGAATTGAATGTTGATGTATCGACTGGTACTCCTGTTTATTATGCCGATCGTTTAACTGCTGATACATTCGCATTAAGAACAACTCCACTCCTTAACGCATCTCTTGATGGTACAGGATTTACTGCCTATACTTCAGGCGGGTCATGGGAAGCTGTAACTGACTTCTTTGTTTGTGGTGCACAGAATAATGCAAGTATTAAAATATTCCCAAGAGTTGAAGTTACCGGTGATGGAATAGGAGCAGTCGCAATTCCTGAGATTGACGGATCCACAATAAATAAGATAATCCTATTAAATAAAGGTTCAGGATATAATAACGCAATCGCAAGAGTAGTAGATCCTTCACTCGATTTTAATCCTGAAGTAATTACTTCGACAGATATAAGAGCAACCATTAGACCAATTATTGAACCTAAAGGTGGTCACGGTTATAACTTACTTGATGAATTAAGATGTAAGCATTTCTCAATGTATGCCTATATTACAGCAGAAGATAACACAAAGATTGGATTTACGAATACTTATGGATGTATTGGTATTGTAAGAAGCCCAACATTTAGGACTCCTGATATTAATGAAACTTGGAGAAGTGGTCAAGCAAACACTGCCGTAGATCCTGAGATATTTGATAACAGAATCGCAATTGTAACAGATGATTATGCAAAATTAAATGCAAATAGTGTTATCACACAGATTGACGTAAATAACGATGTTGTCTTTACAGCACAGATTCACGAAATTGATTCTACGTCAAATACAGTATTTTTAGCAGAATATATCGGTCCATATAGAAATAATAAGGTAATTGGCAACGGAGATACGTCATTTGACCCATCTTTAACAATTACATCAAATAATGGCCAGCGAATAACAATAAATAATCCTATAGAAGATAATGTAGTGTATTCAGATTATATTCAAAGAACAGGCGAGGTTTACTTTATGGAAGATTTCTTCCCGTTATCAAGGACTGACCTCTCAAGAGAAGAATTTAAATTTGTACTGGAATTTTAAGGAACATAAGCAAAGATGCCTATTAATAAAAATTTAAACCAAGCGCCGTATTTCGATGACTACGATGCCGAAAAGCAATTCTATCGAGTTATGTTCAAGCCTGGCTTCGCAATTCAGGCAAGGGAACTTACACAACTCCAGAGTATACTGCAAAATCAGGTAGAGACGTTTGGTGACAATGTATTCAAGGAAGGATCGGTTGTAAAGGGTTGTAACTTTACAGAACTTGATGATCTCCAATTCGTAAAATTAAATCAAGGACCGACAGGATTTAATGCAGCTGCCTTTATTAGTGGTCCTGCAGTTGAAACACTGTTAGGTCAAGAAGTTGAACTCGATTATGTTTACGAAGTCAAAGGTCAATCTACTCAGCTTAAAGCAGAAATTGTACAAGCAAGTACTGGTTTCCAAACAAGACCACCTAATCTAAATACTTTCTTTATTAACTATTTAAATATTGGTGTTTCAGGTCAGACACAATTCCAAGCTGGTGAATCTTTAGTTATAACAAGATACAAATTCCTACGTGGAACATCCACTGAAACATTATCAGTTGATACTATGGTCAGTCAAGACCTTGCTGTTTACGGTGGTGGAGCAACTCCTGCAGTTGGTAAAGCATTCGGTATCGAAGCTGCTCCTGGTATTATATTCCAGAAAGGCCATTTCATATTTACAGCAGAACAAAGATTAATTGTTGAGAAGTACAGTGACACTCCTGATGACAAATCAGTTGGTTATTTAGTTACTGAATCCTTAACGTCTTCAATACAAGATAGCAGCTTATACGATAATGCAAACGGTTCTAGGAATGAAAACGCTCCTGGTGCAGATAGACTAAAACTTATTCCAACATTAACGGTATTAGAAACATCAACTGCTCAGGCATCTGCTGACTTCTTCACATTAGTTCGTTATCAGAATGGTAACCCAATTACAATTCGTGATATATCACAATACAACGTATTAGGCGAAGAGATGGCTCGCCGTACTCATGAGGAATCAGGAAACTATATTCTTGAAACATTCCCATTAGGTACAGACGATCGTATTCCTAGCGGTGCGGCAAATACAGAAGTACAAGTAGTCGTAGGACAAGGTACTGCGTATGTGAAAGGTTATCGAGTTGAGAATTCTGGTGAGCGTTCATTTACAATTGACCAAATCGCAACAACCGATACAATTAATAGTCAAAATGTTTCAATGGAATATGGAAACTATTTTGAAATAGATCAATCATCTGCAAGTCGCGGTTACTTAAATCTTAGTATAGGAAGTCTGTCTGATGTTCAAAACGCATCAAGTCAATCAGCAGGTTCTATTGCTGTTTTAAATATGACTCCTTCGAGAATCTATATTCATCACGCGCTTTTCTCAGGCGCTCAGGCACTTAGCGGTGTTACCAAATTAAACGATTCAAATAATGGATCTGGTGACGTACCTGTTAAAATTACTGGTTTCGGCGCTCCAATTATTAAAGAGTCTGCAAGAAAGGCGTTAGTCTTTGATACTGGTGTAGATGGATTATTCGCAACGACTAATACATTTATTCCTGTAAGAGCTCAAACTTCTGCAACTTGTACAAGTGGTACAATTACTCTTACTGCAAATCCCGGTGAAGATTTTAATTGCTTAAACGAAATTACAGAAATCTTAGTTAACCTTGCTGGTGTTCAACATCCTGTCATAAGTAGAACTACTGCTTTAAATAATTCACAACTTAACATCGTTGTTGATTCAGCAGTGAATGGTACAGTAGAAGTATTTTATAATAAAAGACTTGTCGGTTCTTCAGGTGGTGTTGATCCTTATAATAAAATTGTTAAAGTACCTAACATTAAATCAAATTACACGCCTTCACAGACTAAGTACTGTTTAGGTTTCCCAGATGTATTTGAGATTACTTCAATTATTACTGAAGGAACAGGTCCTTCTGGTGTAGATGAAGATTGGACAAACAGCTTTAGATTAAAACCAAATCAGAAAGATACCTATTACGATATATCTTATATAGAATATATTGAAGGTCGTCCTAAGCCACCTACTGGTATCATGGTCACAAAGATGAAAGTATTTCAGGTAAATACTTCTACTGGTGAATACTTCTTCTCAATTAACAGTTATCCTAATACATTAGAAAGGTATGAGATTCCTTCTTATACATCTGAATCAGGTCAAGTATATAACCTGAGAGATTGTTTCGACTTTAGACCTCATGTTAATAATATTAGCAATGCAAACTATACGGCAACGATTCCTAATCAAGCACCTGTCATTACAACGACTGTTGGAACACAACCTGTAAACTTCAATTTGCTTCCTACACCATTAATACCGGCTGCACAACAATCATTACAGTCAGACCTAGAACATTACCTATCAAGAATTGATACGGTTGCGGTTGATTCTTATGGTGATATTATTTTGGTTAAAGGTGAAGAACAGAAGAACCCATCTCCACCAAGACTTGAAACAGATCAATTAGCAATCGCAAATGTTGAGATTCCAACCTTCCCTGCATTGTCTAAGAAACAAGCTGATATTCTTCGTAAAGATGGTTATGCCATTAAGCCAAGAGCCACAGGTATAAAGAATTACACAATGAAAGATCTTCATTCCTTAGAGAAGAAGATTGATAACATGGCATATTATATCTCGCTGAATCAATTAGAATCTGAAACTTCTAATATGATTGTTCGTGATGAGAATGGTTTAAACAGATTTAAGAACGGTTTTGTTGTAGATCCTTTTAACAACTTGCAGTTATCAGAAGTATCGCATCCACAATTTAATGCAGCTGTACCATTTAATAAAAAGATATTAACTCCTTCGTTGAAAACATTCCCATTAGATTTGATTTATGAATCAGCAACGGGTGCTTCAGTATTCCCATCTACCGATGAAGGTAAAGTGGCAACACTTGGAAGAAACTCTAACGTTAGTATTATTAGTCAGCCTTATGCATCTAACTTTAGAAACTGTGTAAGTAACTTCTATAAGTATGTAGGTGATGGAGTTATATCTCCACCTTACGATGCTGCCTACGATACAACAGTTAATCCTGCTTCTATTGATATTGACTTAACTACTCCTTTCCAAGAATTCGTTGATGAGATTCAAGCATTCTTGCCTATGACTGATACAAGACAGACTAGAAGTTTTGTAGCAGATCGCGGTAGAAGAGGAAGACGTGGTGCAGGATTAGAAACAACTACTATCACAACAAGAACAAGTGAAATTGAAATAGATAGTTCAACTACTACTGAATCATTTGTTGGTGAATTTGTTTCTGACTTTAGATTCCAACCTTATATGGCATCGAGAGATATCAAAGTTTATATGTCAG
>OCVQ010001613.1_pt1 | contig 16677 bp, 18 predicted proteins | sample 1539061 | NCBI WGS metagenome assembly OCVQ01 (sample SAMEA3355526, study PRJEB22509) | marine metagenome | biome: marine; feature: river plume; material: water | place: USA | collected 2010-08-08 | depth 0.5 m | reverse complement strand
TCTAAGGACTTGGGGAAGGATGCGCTTACTATTGTCCTCAAAGCCTTCCCAGCCGTAACCTGTTACATCACCAGCGGTTTCAATAGCATAGTCTGCTAGTTTCTTACCTACTTGTAGGGTCTCTTCACCAGCGTCACGTATACCAGCCTTTAGACCAATACTTATATCTTCAACCACAGGCCGACTGTCTAATATGGCCTGTTGCTCGTCAGTGTAAACCCAACGACCATTTTTATCAAAAGCCATTAGTTAGATATCCTTTTTCTCATATTCTCTTTTAAAACTTCATAGAAGACGGCAGGGATTTCTTGACCATCAGGAAGAAGACCATCCCATAATGCGAACCATAGAGGTTTTGTTTTAGCGAGGTAGCTGTCTAAATCATCCGACATAGTTACACCAAATTTCTCTGGGAACTTTTCGGCTCTCTCAGCGATAAATTTTGCAATCCTCTTAGACTGCATAAGGCTTTGTCTCTTTAAGAACTCTTGCTTTCCTTGTTCCCTCTTTCTTGCAATTTCAGCCTTAAGCTCTTTCTGCTTCTTAGCATTAAGACGTTTAAGATCAGCCGCAGCCGCTGCTTTATCTGCTTCTGCTTCTAGTGCTGATAATTGCTGTGCCTCTGCCATCCTCAGGTCACGTAGGACCTTCCGCATTTGACGCTCATCTTGCCTTGAAACTGGGGCAACAGCTTCATCTTGCTTACCAGCTTTAGGTAGTTGTGCCTTGGAAGATGCTGGCATCATGGAAGTCCCGCTCTGAGGTTCCACACCAGTATTAACAGCACCATCTGGTGATGAACTACTCATGCTAGGAGCTTGCATACCCGCTACGTTCCTAATGGTGGATGTAGGGGAGACCATAGACGGTGAAGCCATATCAACACCCTCAGGTGCCGTGTTGGGTCCTACACGCTGTATGATGTCTCTGAGTTGCTGCTCGTTAATATCAGGGAACACCTTTTGTACCTGTGCTGCAATAGCGTTGGTATCAGAGAGGTCATAGCCCGATAGAACACCAGATATTAGTTCTATTTGTTCATCAGAGGCATCGTAGATTAGCTCACTAGCTACGTTTGCTACTGCTTCTGCTTCAGCCTCTGTATCATCAGTTACTATCTCCGCTGGCTCAAATGGTTCAGCCTCAAACGCAACAAAGTCTGGTTGCATTGTTTCTTGCATCAACTTTGCTAAGTAGGTTTCTGGGTAGTCTAACTTGTACTGTGCCACCTTATCTTCGCCGTGCATTTCAATGGCGTCTAGCTCATTCTCACCTACTTCAATCTCTTCCGCATCAGTCAGTGTGGGTTCAGCCGTGAGTTCTTCTACCTGTCTATCCTCTTCTTCTTGTCTAAGGCGTTCTTTTTCCAATTGCTCAGCTTGAAGATTTGCCTCCATTTGACTTGTAATTTTAGTTCCTAGTTCTTCTACAGTTACCCCGTATTGCATAGCCATATTAACCAAACGACTTTCAGAAAATGCTCGGTCAGGATTTCCAAATATCTCTGCGTACTCGTCCATTAAGATTTGGATATCAGCGTTATTAGTAAATTCTAAAATCGGACCTTGGGAGAAGCTTTCGTATTTCTTGGGGAGTATCTTACTTACAGGTCTCTTAGCTTCTACTACTGCGTTGTCTAATGTGCTTGGAGGTAGGAAGGTATAAACAGGCAAAGCCTCTGGGGTAACACCCTCCATACTAGCTGTAGTAGCGGTGGTTTTATCAACACTGCCGCCATTTTCTGGGCCTAAACCACCAGCATTGGTTAACGAAGTAGTATAGTCTTGAAGCTCTTTACCACGAATTTCAGTTCTCTGATCCTCAATACCTTCTTTGAGTATATCGAACTGTTCACGTATGTACTTCTGTGCTTTTTCCACCCCTTCACCGTCTAGGAGATTAAACCGTTTATCAGCCTCTAGTATAACCCTAGATGCCGCTTCACGCGCTTCAACACCGAGTTCTTGGAACTGAGGAGATACAGTACCAAAGACTGACGCCAAGGGATCGTTGGGATCACGCTTTGTAGCGTATTTTTCCAAAGCGGAAAGGTAGTCTACACCGCCTAAATTTCTTATGGCAGTATCAAGCCTTGCGCCTCGACCAAGCATTAGCTTCAGAGCGGTTTTGTCTTCGGGACTTATATTATGATATTTGGCTATATCGTCTGCATCGATATTACCCGCCCCACTTAGGATACTTTCTTTAACAGCAGCAAATTCAGCCGGATCAGTCACAACTTTAGCATCAGTTTCGTACTGGTTCTTGAAGCTTTGAGCTAGTGTTCTTCCACCTTCCATTTCAGACATCTGGTCTAAAGCAGATTGACCAGCGTCACTGTCGAGATAATCAGCGTCACCATTTATAGCTCTCTGCATCGCCATTTCTGCGTCTAGTAGTTTACGCTGTGCAGCTCTCCTAGATTGTGTCCAATCATCATCTGCATCTTGTTCTGCTTTGTTTTCAAAGAAATCATTTTGCTCTGCTACCCACAAAGCACCCTTACCCGTTTCACCATACTTACCGTATCGTGTACTTAACTGGGCGGCAGCATCTATGTATGCTTTGGAGTTCTCTGGGTCTGTAGTAGCCATAGCCTGTAGTTGAGCTAAGACTTGCTGACGGGAATTGGTGGGGTCTAGGCCTTCTGATATTGCCTGTTCCATAACCTTGTTAACTTCAGCAATATAAGTTGTAGCATTAAACTCACCAGCATTATTGGTGGCTTTAGCCGCCGCACCTACTACGTCCTGACCTAACAGGGTTAGCCGTGCTTGGCGTGTTTTCTTTAATCTGTCTTCGTAATTACGTTGACTAACTTGGTTACCGTAGGCGTCAGCCAACCGTCCAAATTCTGAGTTAAATATATTATCAGCAAAGCCATCTAAGCCATGCTCTTTAACGTAGGCAGTTTTACTCTCTGTTAAGAACTTATCTATATTAAAGCCCTTAGTACCCTTCTTTGCGTTCCAATCAATAACAAGTTGTTGACCGTAATCACGCGCCCGATCCCTTAGGATACCTTTGGACATACCTTTAATGTAGAAGGGGCTTTCAACCTCATCGATCTGACCAGACTTGATGGCCTTTAGGTAGGCCTTCTTTTCTTTATCGTTGGCCTTCTGCCATGCAGCCGTGCCTTCTTCCAGATCGTCTTCGTTTCTCTGTTTTTGACCCTCTACTAAAAACTTGTTTAGGTCTGGATTTATTTGAGCCAACGCATTGGCTGTTTGTTGTAACTGACTATTCTGTTGAACTTGATTACTTACTGAAACCATTGTGTCTACTGGTCTTGCGACTACAGCAGTTTTTTGATCCAGCCTCCGCAGAGAAGAAGTGTCAACTTGAACTCTTTGTGCCATTATATTTCCTATTTTAAATTAACCGTAATTGCCTTTGCCTACGTTACCCAAGTCCTGCCATGTTGAACCACCAGCACCCGCTGTCATGGCTTGATAATTACTTCCTGCTTGCAATCCTGCACCAGCGATCTGAAGGCCTGTAGCCATCCAGCTTGCTTTCTGAGGAATGGGCATACTACTCAGGCGGCTCTCTGTTTGAGCCTTAATGCCTAGCTTGTCGTGGAAGCCTTGTGCGAATTTGGCATCTAGGTTCCTATTGATTGATGATCTGTTTCTACTTGCAGTCCGACCTACATCTCTCAATGCAAAGTCTGTACTCTGTCCAGCAACACCACCGTCCCCCGCAGAGGCAACCATCTTAGACCTAAGCCTTGCGGCTTCTAAGACATTCTCAAGCCGATCATCTACGGCTCTATCGGCTTCTTGTTCTAATCTCATGTTGATGCCAGCGTTCTGTAAATTCATAGAACTAATGGCATTTTGTGAGTTAATATTGTTTTGTGCAGTTTGTTGTTTAGCCATGTCATTCTGGGCTTTGTGCTGCATCAAGGCCTGTGTTGTACCCACAGCCATTGTAGCCAACGCTATAGTAGTTGGTTCACACATCTTCTTTTATCCTTACAAATTCATAAAACGGTTTCCTTCCCACCCCATGCTCTGGGATGTATCTAATCAAAGTAAAGCCGAGGTATTTTAACCACCTGATTGAACTAAGGTTTTCCGCAGAAACGTAGTTGAACATCAGATCAAATTTATCACCATGCTTCTCTACCCACTTCTTGGAAATAGGTAGAAGGCTCTTGGCGTTTCTTTTTAGGGTATCAGTACCCAGCATCCACGGGATACCAATGGTTCCTTTGTCAGCGATACCACACATAGCAACAATCTTATCGTTAACCCATATGGTCTCGTTTATACCCTCTAAGTTTATTGAGAAGGCCAAGGCGTCATAGGGTGGTAGACCACTTGAGGCCCTAATCTCTTTCACATCTACGTGCCTCATTTGAGGGGCCAGTGTTATACAGTCTTTTAGCTTAGAAGGTGTAAATTTAATCACGCTAGGTTCTCTTGTTGCGTAGATGGAAAGTTGCTTCCCATTCGGCTGATTGAAAGTTTGTGGGATGGAAGGAATTACCTATGAGCTTAATGACAACATTATTGCTCTCAGCCAGAACAGGTACTTTTAGTGATCCGCTCTGAATTGGTAGGGTCCCAATGTAGGAGCCAGTACCATCAAGGTCTCTCCCGTTGAATGTTTTAATAGAGGCTGCTTTCCCTTGTCGGGATATTGAGGTTTGGAAGAATGAGGTATCGTCATAAACAATGTTTAGGGATCGTATTTGTAACCTACCCTGTGTAATTGGATTGTCTTCTTCCTTGATAACTATGGGTGAGAACTCATACTCAAAGTCAAAAGGCACCCCTGTATATACAACAGTACCAGCATCTAAGTTTGTTGCCACGTTTGTAGCTTCAACAAGTTCATTACCTGTCTGTGCTATGGGTGTTCCACCCGTGTAAGGCAGAGTATCTGTTGATGCAGTTCTCTTGAACCTACGGTCCAAATGAATACCAAAGTTTGATGTATCTGCTAGGCAGTCATCTTGCGAGAGGTTCATGGTTTCAATAGAAACACCTTCTGCCCTCTCCACTAAGAGGTATATCTTACTTTTATCGATTGCTGCAAAAAGTACGTTGTTACCAAAGGTCCACCTAGACCAAGCTGACTGAAGCTTCTCCCTGCCCTGCCAGTAGTAGTTATAAACATATAACTCTTTACGATCCCCACCAGACCTTAGGATCAAGATGTCCTCATTGGGGGATGCCACTAGCTGCTTTACTTCACCGCTAATGTACTCAGGCACATGGGCTGTGATATCAGCGGCATCGTTTGTATCGTTATCGCTCTCCACAAAGTATTCACGTACACCAGACCATATGCCCCTCAGGGTTGGAAAGAATACATACTTACCAGCGGAAGCTGGGCGAGAGTTAAGGGATGCCTCAAACTGTGTGGATACGTTTACTGAGATTGTCGATGCAGAGAAAATATCTGTGTTGGTAACCCTAAACTGAGTTAGATCCGAAAACAGAATTAAGCTGTTATTGAATGGTACAGCATACTTCAAAATACTGACTGCGTTGTTACTAACAGCAACATCAATGGGTGCATCGTCTAAGACAGTTAAAACCGTCTGATTGAAGAACGCAAAGAAATCACCACTAGCACTACAAATAAGGTTTTCATCGGAAAGTAAGCACAAACGGTTTTTGTAAAAGAATATATCGTTGATGGTATATTGACCATCTGGATACGCTGTTGCGTCATAATTTGCGAAAGATGGAAAAGGGTTTGTATCATCGTCCCCAGCCTTTCTCTCAATCCAATCAACAGGTGAGAATGTGAAGGTGCCGTTGGCCTCTCTAACTAGCTTGTGAGGAAGCGTAGTAGCGTCGAAGTCCTTTAAGACATCTGGACCTACAGTTTCTTTCCAGACGGTATCACTACCGACATCTGTGGTCTGTAGCTTAACAAAGTAATCGTCTTGGCCTTTGCTAGTGTCACCACTAACACGAACCATGAAACCTTCTTTACCATTAGTTGGTAAGTCCTTTAGGCTCCCCACAACACCTTTAATTGCTTTGGTATGTGTATCCCCTGCGCTATCCCCTGCATCTATAGAAAACTCAGCATTATCTGATCTGGTCATGTAGATGACATTATTGTCTAGTTCAAAGGTGAAGCCAGCGGGTACAGCCCCACTCAGGGAACTTTTTAGCTGACTAGCAATGTTATCTGTTTTAGCATCAACTTCATGTGCTACATCACCGCTGTTTCTAGTAGTATAACTAGCTGAGTATGTAGTGCTGTTGTAGGTAATAGAGGCCTTATAGTTAGTGCTATAATCCCCCTGTTTAATAACAATCATACCCTCTTGTTTTAAGGGGCCTGTTGATGTTGTACCCTTCTTAACCTTCTTTGTTTTACTCAAGATGAAGGTGTAGTCTGCGACTGTGGTTGCTGAAATCTGGCTACTATAGTCGATTGTACCCGATAAATATCCGTAGCCCCCTGTGCTGTCTGTGACGGTCTGTTGGACCCCTAAGGAGTTGTAGACCGAGATACCACTAGCACCCACAACCATGAAGTAAGGCCTTGAGACCCCATCGGTATCTTGCAAACGCATGGTGTGGAAGTAGGCAGTTAAAAAGTTAGATGTTGGAAGTCCAGTAACATAAGCGACATGCTCTGTTGGTGGACGCTTTCGTAAGCCTTTAACCACACTAGACAGCGCGTTCTTTACGTTCTGTGCCTGTGTGGGTAGCCGTAAGCTACTAGGCTGCTGAGATACCCCGTTAATCAGGTTGGGTATCGAACCGCTGATCAATGCCATTAAGAATTAATCCGTCTATCTATGGTGCGGAACACATCATAATTATTGAAAATGTTTAAATCTGCGTGATCACTCTCAAGCTCTCTTAGCTCTATAAGAGCCTCAAGCTCATCGCGTTGTTGGAAGGTGTGAAGGTCTGAGGCCCCAATGGTTCTGTCTTGAAATACACGGGCTGCTCTCAGGGTGATGTAGCGTCTAGCTACCTCTGGAATATCTGTAAACGCTAAGAGGAATGTAATGTTTACTTTTACAATCTCCTCAAAGACGTAGGTAAAATTTGCTTTGTTATAAAGGCGCGTACCCCTTTGGATAACATCAAGCTTATCTGTTTTGCTCATCCCATCCACACGCATTGTGTTGGTGGGTACTGTAACCTCTTGGCTTACGCTGTCGGGTGTTAGGGGGTAGTTATACTCCCTGTTGAAGTTCCAACCCTGTGATTGCACCTCCCTGTTGATGTTACCTAGGATGGTCTCAGCAAGTTCTGCATCAATAAGACCAGAAGTCAGGGAGCTTACAGGTGCTTCACCAATAGAGGACAACATTACGTTGACAGCCTCTAATTCAGTTGTTGGTGTAGTCATGCTGTATCCTTAAATGAAAAAAAAGGGGAACCCCTGTTAAGAGGCTCCCCTTGAGAAATTAAACGAGTGCGATTGCACAAGCTGGGCGAAGGATATTATGTCCCATAGCGTACTTGGCAACCATCAAAGTACCTTGGCGGTCAATTTGATATTCGCTCTCTACACCGAGGTCCATAAGCTTTACTGTAGCCGCTGCTTCAGCACTGAAGATCAAGCCCTTGAGGGACGAGAAGTCAGCTTTATATGCGCTGGCGCGGGTAGAAGTAAGCGGATTAGGTGTGAGGCTAGTGGTGCTTTCATCGGTTGTTGGCATGTGGTTAGACATAACAATCTGAATACCACCAATTACTGGTGCTGTTGCAGTTGCCTGTGAACCAGTACCACCAATGTCGCGGTTCATGTAACCAAGGTTACCCACGGCCTGACCAGCACCGAACAGTTTGTAGTAATGCGCGGGTGGCAGTACACAAATCTTGTCACCAGTGATGTCTTTGGTGTCGAACTCTTCCAATGCTGCGTAGATAGCGGCAACGAAATCGTTACCTGATGCGGCAGAGTTGCCCACAGTTACATTGTTAGTGAACACTTCACCATCAAAGGTAGTCAAGCCAGCGGCTGCTGCCTCAGAAGCATCGTTGATAAGGGCTGCACGGGCAATGATCTTGGCGATATTTTTATCTGCCGTGTTTGCCAGAGCCATACCAGCTTCTTTGGAGTAGATACTACGCACATCAAAATGCGTCATAGCTTCATCGATGTTTGCAATGAACTGGGTTGAGATCAAGAGATCGTCAACGGTTACAGTGCGCTCACCTTTCTTGATGATATCACCTTGGATCAATTCCCCAGGATTATGGTATTTTGCACTTGCAGTTCCCGTCATGGGGAATTGTGCCGATTTTCCATTGGAGATCGTGCGTGTGCGGTGAAGAGGCATAAAGATATTGCGCTCTTCAAATGCTGTGAGAACTTCACCCGCATACAGTTTAAGGAATAATGAGCGAACATCGCCAGTAGCGTTCTGTTGCCCAATTCGTGAGACCGTTTGGTCTGTAGGAAATGCCATTTTATTTTAACTTTCGTGTGTGTTTGTTGATTTAAAATCTAATCAGCAAGTCACACCACATCGTTCACCAAGGTTGTCCTCCGCAGAGGGCCAAGATTATTCGGTGGGATGTATATAGCTTTTTAGTGTGGGCAAAAGTTTACAGTGTAAACTCTCACCACTTTATGAGGTGTAGATCATATCAAGAAGATATGACCGTTAAATCATAAATTAGAATACCGAGCTTCGTGCTAATCGATCTTGCACTTGCTGACGGTATGCGGGGTCTCGCCCATACCTTGGGTCACCCATAGCTGCTGTCAGTTCAGCTACAGAGTTGTAGGCCCCTGAGGATGTACTAGCTGCTTGCCCTGTAATCAGGGAAGGCTCAGTGCCAGTTTCCATACGGTACTGGGCATGAAGACCTTGGATGGCTAACTTGGCAGCATTAGGATCACTGCCATCAATAGCGTTATTATAAGCTCCAACGGCTTGCTCCGATAAGTTTTGAGCCGCCCATTGAACCATGTTGGTGTAGTTTTCTTCACCACCCACAAGACCAAAGGCGTCATTGCGTACATTGTTTGCCACAGCCATTTGACCATCGATAAACGCATCAACAACATTAGATGGGATACCCGCATCTGCTAGTTTCTGATATGTATCATCTGTTAAGCCACCTTGTTCTGAGAACTCAGAGGTCATAGCATCGAAGTCAAGGCCTAAGCCTTCAACGGCATCCCGTGCCTCTGCAAGCTCCTCAGGAGCCTCATCAGATTGTTCGCCATCGGGCGTAGCCATTTTGTTTTCTAGTTGTGAATAGGCTTTCGCCATATCCTCTGCCGAATTGAATTTCTCAGGAAGCCAATCTGGTCGGCCTTCCTGAGTTTCTGTATTCGACAGGCTGTCAGCTTTACGAACCATCTCATTTACATGATCTTGGTTCTCTGCTGGTTGGGGTTGGAATGTGTTTAAAGTTTCAGCCATTTACCACTGTCTATTGTTGTTGTTGAGGCTGTTCTGCTTGGGGTTGCTCTGCCATACTCTTAGCGAGTTGGGGTGCAGCCCTCTCAGCCATCTTAGCCATTGTTTGTTGTTGCATCATATCTTGTTGTTGCTGTTGGCCTTGAGCCATTTGTTCCTCAGTCTTTATGAGACCGCCCGTATCGATGCCCAATGAAGCCGCTAGGCGGTCAATGTAGTCACCAATGTTCATGTACTGCTGTAGAACCTCTGGGCCTAATGGCTGAAGGTATGACAACATCTGAGCTAGTTTGTTAAGGTCCTGTCCACGTCCGAGGGCTTCAATGCCTGTGACAATCTTTGGCTTAATACTATCCTTGGGCATCTTTGGCATTTTACCAGAGGCCTCAAGGCGATTGAGGAGTAACTTAACAAGGGGGAGTTGGAACTCTTGGCTCAAGATGGAATAGACGCCGCCTAATGCGCTTTCTAATTCCTGTGCCATAAACCTGACTTCTTCCGCTGTAACCCTCTCCGCATTTCTTTGGACTGAGCTATTCAATAGGAAGGCAAACGACAGGCGTTCTGTTATCTGGCCTGAGGTTTCTAGGGCAACCCTAAAGTCGTTAAACTTGTTGACCTGTAGGGTAGACACATCTTGAGCGTTGCCTTGTACAATAGCACCATTGGGGCTTTCAGCTAAGACACGGGCCTTAGTTGTACCATTGGGTGCTACCATAAATAGGACTTTTGCAGAGGCGGCAGAGCCTTCAACGATGGCCTGTGTAAGAGCCTCTAAGCTCTTTAGGTCACCAATGTATTCCTCTACGAAACCACGCCCATAATCTTCACCGTCAATACGGTTTAGGCGCAGTGGTATAAATGGGTTTTTGTCTTTTGGGTACGATCCTGTTGTACCCTCAATAATCTCTCCCATAACCTCTTTGTGAATATCCCAACCTTTTTCGGTCTTCTTCACACAGGTATATAGGTCAATGTTTTTGGCTGCATCGCCATCACTTTGTATAATTTCTTGGGCTGGCTTGGGGAGCATCATAGGACTGACACTCTCTTTTGTAATAATCTCAAGCACGTTACCCATATAGTCACGCTTCACAACGTAACGATCTAAGCGGAAGAACTTAACATCACCCTTCTTGGGCATGTACAGTAATCCATTACCACTAACTATTAAATGTTTTAAAAGTTCAAAGGCTGGGACACGTAAGGCAAGATGTTCAATCTCACCCATCCCTGTTCTTTCGATACGTGCAAGGGCCTCTTCTACTGCGCCCCGTGCCTCAGGACCCGCAACCTCTAAGATGTCAAAGTCATCTATTGTTAATCTGAAAAAGGGGGCATTGGGTGGAAGCAGAGCCATGAGTAGTTTTGAGGCTAAATTATTTACACCTCTTGCACCTACCGCTTGGTAGGGAGTTTCGTAGATTGTACTTTCACTGTGTCCCTCTGGTGGGATGAGTGAGGGAATTGTAAGTTTTGAGGCGTCACGCGCCCGTCTTAAATAACTCTCTCTTGAGACCATAAGATGGGCATAGCGACTAGCTACTGTCTGGTTTTGATCACTATACACCACTTATCCCCTTAACCTGTGGAGATATTAAGGGACTTACCAGTGAGACCAGCCGTACCAACGGCGTTGCCTTTGGAGCCAGCGGCTACACGTAAACCACGTTTACCTAGCCTACGTTTCTTATTTTTATCTGATGCGGAGTCAACGTCAGCTAATTCAATCTCTGGGTTGTTATTCTTTGGCCCAGCGGCTGCTTTAGCGACTACCTTTTGCTCAGGCATCTTAGGTGTCTTTGGCATACACATTAATATGTCACTCTTTCTCTATTTCTAATATTTCATCGATCTTATCTAAGACCTGTTGGCTTCCAACGAGTTGCCCAAGCTGGAAAGGGGAAAGCTCTGATCTGGGTATAGTATCTATAAATATCTTTTTTAATTCACCCCTAAGTACCAAAGCATTATTAATCTTTTGGCTTTCAATCATCGTTCATCCGATACTGTCCTTTATTAACAGGTTTAAGTTGTTGATGCGCCCAGACCCCAATTAAGAAGCCTAGGCACAACCCCAGTAAGGCTCCTAAGAACCACCAAGAAAAGATTGTCATTTGATTGGACAAGCACCTGTTGCACAGCCTTCATCCTCAAACTCTTCAAGGGTGTTAGCTGCATCGATGTTGATTGGTTTTAGTGTTGCTGAATACTCATCAAACTGTTCCTTGGTCACAACTTCCTGTGGGAGATAAGGATACCCTAGGTCTTCCGCTGTCTTGGTAGGATCGTTGCGGTAGATAAAGCTCACCCCCACATAGCTGTCCCAGTTATTACGCAGCCAGTGAATGATGCTTTGCACCTCATCAGGTGAGTAGCTGATTGTTACTGAACAGTTATGATCAACGTAGTAGGTAACCATTTTCTTGTACCGTTCTAGCTGGTCAATCGCAGTCTCCATGTTAACCTCTTTACCATCTACATTGGTAAATTGAACATTATCATAAGAGACAGGGAAGGTAGCAAGCACAGCATCATCGCTATAAGGATCAGTCCAAACCCTGTAATTACCCGCTTTGAGTAGTTCCACAAGTGGATCATGTTTGCTAAATCTCACATTGTTAAAGATGTATTTACCTAAGGGTTTATGTACCCCCTCAGTGGTTGACATAATCTTTGAAAGGGTCCCACTTGGTTTGATTGTCGTGACTGCTTTGGACCTTGGAAGGTTTAGTTCATCAGCCATAGAGTGTGCGCCCATCTGTGCAGCCTGACGTAACATCTGTAGGTGATGACCGCTCTCATGGTGTTCCCATGTCACAATGCCTGTTAAGCCCACACCTGTTAAGCGTAGGAACTCATTAAGCTCATGCCATGATCTTTGCAGGATACCATCGTCTAGGTTTACACAGGTCTGTCGGTAGTTTGCACGGGCCAATAGACGCAAAGCATCTTCAACTTCATGCAAGGGCCAACCGTTAACTTTATTAAGGTCAAACTCCACTAAGTTACAAAAATTTGCATTACCTAAAAGTATCTCTGCACAAGGATTTACACCAGCAAACCAAGGCGCACGGCGTTGTGCTGCCTCTGCATTAATGAAGGCTGGCTCTGACCCCCCAGCATCTTCCATGATCTGAAAGATATCCTCTAGTTCCTCTATGCTTGGCCTGTCCCAGAACAACAGCGAGTTGTTTGACTGCGCTCTCTGTGGGTTATCGATCCAGTGGTCTTTCTTGGCCCTAGCAAACAAATGCCATTCCGCTGAACCATAAGGCATAAGAGCAATCTCGGCACTACGGCGGCTGGACAGGCAAGTACCCAACCAGTTCATCACATCCAAGATATCCATACGTGTTAAGAGTTGCCCAACCCGTTTGTTCAGTAGCTCTGCAATGGCTTTGAAGGCCACAGAGATTGTATCATCCCCAGAGCTAATCCAACCATAACCCGACAAGCGTTCACCCGCTGGTCTGATTTGGGTGAAGTCTAGGATGACCTTCTTAACAGGCTTTTTCATTGCCAATAGTTTACCTACTGACTTTGCCCAAGCCTCTGCACTGTCCCCTACTTCTAAACGCCAACTATCGCCCACGTAATATTCTTTGTTGTGGTCATAACCACGGGTGTCTCTAGTTGATCGTATGACTTCGATCTGTACAGGCTTAGTAAACCCATTGAGATTACCAGTGATTGGCTCAAAGCCTACCCCACACCCTTGTAGGAGAAGCCAGAAGGCATCAACTACATTGTGGATGGTCTCTACTCTAGCAAAGCTACAGTTGAACTGTGAGGCCTCTCTGTGCTTCGCTACGTCAGTACCCCCAAGCCATAGAGTACGGCCTGATACCAAGCCGATACGCTTAATGAATAAGTCCCGTAGTTTCTCTAGCTCTATGTGTTCAAAATTATTAAGTTCACCACCTTTTGCACGTTCCCAGAGCCATTGCTGGTGGTGGATAACACGGTCAATGGTGTCTTCCCATGTCTCAAACTTAGTACCCTCTTTATCTAAAGGGCGGTTATATGTTCTGCGCGTTATTACCTGTGCGCGTGTGTCTGTAGTCATCTATTATCTCCGCTACCTTTAAGGACGCCCCGCTCCTTGCGGGACGCTAGTTTTTCAATGTTACCCATTGCCACCTTGCTCAACGGTGACCCCAAGAGAGTTGACAGTTCTGCTACAAACCAGAGGACATCCCCTAGTTCATCCAACACTGCTTCTTTGGGGAACTCACCGTCTTTGCGGTAGTACTTGGCTACCTTGCCTGAGACCTCGCCAACCTCTGCTGAGAGACCAGTGATCAGGTATTCTAATGATTTGTTGACGGGGTATACTGCTGTCTTGTGCGCCCTGTTCTGGTAGTCATTAAGGGTTAGGGCGGGGGCTATGTGATCTTGGTGAATTGTAGTACCTTTATTGAACGCTTTTTCTATTTTCTTAACATCCCATTTAGCCAAAAGTTTAGTTCTCCATTAGGGCTTCCCAGCTACAAGGGAATAAGTCCCCCATAACTTCGCTGATTTGATCTGCTATTTCTCTAGTCTCTGCTTGAGCATCAGGCTTACAACGCAGTCGGGCCATGTCAGCCCAAGCATCCAAGGACCCAGACCACCACCATTCAGTGTAGGTGGATTGGGGTAAGATGCCTCTCGCCTGTTCTGGGCAAACACCCTTGTCTAATAGGTGATTGTAGACCCCAAGGATGACGGCGTGGGTTGTACTGATATGCACATCCTTAATCTCTTCATCACTACTACCCTGCTTGACGTTAGCAGCCCTGCCCCTCCAAACCTCAGGCTCATAGAATGTTGGTTCACTGTCCACGTACCTACGGCTGATGGTATTGGCTCTCAAAAACTTATGCTTCAGACACTGTGCATGAACGTAGATGGGTGCTTTGACGTAAAAGCTGGCAAAGGAATGTCCGAAAGGACTGTAGTGACCATGCCTTGCTAGGTATTTGATGAGCCTATTGTCGGCTGGAAGTAGTGGTTCGTATGGGTAATCACGCCAATCAGGGTTCCATTCAGACTTCTTACCAAAACTTACCCTAGCTGCATTGCAAACAGTGAGATCATCACCCATTGAATTAAGCAATTTTACTTCGATGATACTGCTCCTATGTGACTGCTAACTTTTCTCTCCACCAACTCATCAAACCCACCAATGTACTCACCAGTGGGGCTGAAGATTTGAGGGACTGTCTTGTGACCCGCTTGACCCATAAGGGTCTTGAGCCAAGGAAGCTCATCGATGTCATAAACCTTCACCGTGCGCTCAGTATGCTGAAGGTGAATGATTGCCTTGCGGCAGTACCGACAACCAGCTTGGCTGATAAGGGTGAAGCTCATTCCTCACCCCCACGCATCTCTTTGACCAATGCGTTCAAGTACCACTGAGCTTTCTCAAGGTCCTCGACAGGCCTACCCTTGTAACGAAACCTGTGTAGGTACTTTTTAGTGGCACCTTCCAAATAACCACAGAACATAATCGGAGACATGTTGTCTTTCATATAGTCGATGCACTCTATGCCACCGCTGGTGTAGTGATCTGGTTTGTTGATGTTGTCTTTGGTGTCCACAGTTGAGCCTCGTTTGTGTCAAAGTTATATTCATGGGGGCGAAGGATACGCGCACATCTGGCCTGTACGATGGCCTCAGTCTCCCCCAAACCAGCCTTCTCATAAGCACCAACAATGGCATCCCAAGGGTCCATATCCTGTGCTAAGATTTTAGCTGCCTTCACTGGTCCTACGCCTGTGCAACCTTTGTAGTTGTCAGTCGCATCACCCGTTAAGATTTGCATATTAAGATTGTAGTCTGCTTCCTCTTGGTTAACCTCAAAGAAGCCTTTGTCTTGATCCCAGTGCATCCCTGAGATTGTAAGTAGGTCCTTATCCTTACTAACAATCACACAGTTTGGGATATCAGAATAAAGGCCTATGGCATCATCAGCCTCAATGTTCTCAAGCATGATGGCGTCATAGTTCTCTAGGAGATGTTCGCGCAGCCACTTCAATAGCAGGGGCTTACGCTTGTCAGTCCTGTTACCCTTGTAGTCTGGAAGAACATCTTTCCTGTAGTTCTTTGGGCCTGTGATGAATAGCTTAATCTCATCAGCATTAGTACCTTCCCACACGTTGAGGTACTGGCTGATGAAGGATGCTAGGGCGTCCTGTTCATGGGCGTGTAGGGTCCAGAGACCTTCACCCCAATCTACAGGCTCCTCACATACTGTAGCTGCTTGGTACACAAGGATGTCACCATCCAGTAGAACCGTCCTCTTTGTCTTCTGCTTCACGCATATCCCTTTCAGTGATTACCTGTATTCCTTTGGTCACCTGTTTGTATTCAAGCACAGCCTCGACAATGAACTTGAAGCTCAAGGCCAGAGACACGACTAGGAACGCACAGGTCATGATTAGGTGGAGTGCAAATGTTATAGTCATAGCACCTCATCAATCTTCATCCGAACAACCATGTTGAATTGATCGTTACCAAAGTTTGCTAGACGCCTAAGGTCCTTTAGTGCTTGGGTAAGTTCCTCACACTTTGGACATGGTTTTTCTTTCAATGGTGGTGGTTGTTTACGTGCTGCCATGTTTAGGAACCTTTCCATTTATTGCACATATGCAAGTATTTAGTCACGATGTTTCTTCCAACTGAAGTCCCTCGTCGCAACATCGAAATCAAGTATTTGAACACCCAACTTTTTCTGAAGAGGTGAGCGAATAGAAGCGACATTATAATCTCTCTCTCGTCGTATAGCTTTGACATCAATGAGGGTGACTGCACCAGTGGCATCCATAGCAATAAGATCAACGGGGCCTGTGCAACAAGCGTTTCTATAGACATGAAGTCCTTTATCCAAAAGGTAGGTTATTGAGTAGTATTCCGCTATGTCCCCAAGGACATTTGGATCAGTGTGTTTCTGCCCAGTTTGCTCCGACTTTGTACTCACCGTCGAGTGGAAGTCTGATGGAGTAATACTGTCCAGAAAGTTTAATTGCTTCGATGCAGAGTAGTCCAATGTCATTAGCTACTTGTTCCCTTACTAACACTTGCACCTCATCGTGAACGTAGGCCACCTGTTGGTAGTCCACGCCTTCAACAAAGCCGTTCTTATTTAGTAGGTCATGGAACAACACCACCCACCGTTTACATAGGATCGCACCACAGGATTGTAGGAGAGAGTTGAGTGCAGCATGGGAGTGACGAATAGGAACGTGCCTACCATCGATGCCCTTGATGTACCCTTGCTTTGCCTTGTCATGTACCGCTGACCTTAGCTTCTTGATTGCGGG
>OCVQ010001612.1_pt1 | contig 16682 bp, 27 predicted proteins | sample 1539061 | NCBI WGS metagenome assembly OCVQ01 (sample SAMEA3355526, study PRJEB22509) | marine metagenome | biome: marine; feature: river plume; material: water | place: USA | collected 2010-08-08 | depth 0.5 m | reverse complement strand
CATGATTAATTTTAAGAAATACCTTGACGAAGGTCGTTATTCAGTGTATGATACACTAGATCTAGAAGAAGGCCCAGACGGTATCGCAGCAAAGGCAAAGAAGTCAGGAATATCTCCGGAGACTCTAAAAAAGGTTTATAATCGTGGAGTTGCAGCATGGAAGACGGGTCACCGGCCAGGCACAACACCACAACAATGGGGCCATGCAAGAGTCAATGCCTTCATCGTAAAAAAGAAAAAAGGTGGTCTTAACCACGACAAAGATTTAGCTTAACCTACAACTAAAAATTTTACAGGAAGACATAACAAATGGGTATCAAAATTCAAGCAGGGTATAACTTTATTGGCGGAACTAAATTGTTTAATCCGGCGGTCGCACCTCCAACCTATTTAAGAAGCATAGATGCTTTAGGTATTGACCAACAAATAGGTAAAGGTATATCTATTCATTCAGATTATATATTTGTCTCTAATGGTCGCAGTACCAATAATGGTGAGTTGTGGATATATGATAGAAGTGTTCCAGACGCTGCCCCTATTGTGTTCAACCCACCACAGCACGGCGGTGCAGATTGGGGGGACAATCATTTATATATAGAATCCCAAAAACTTCTTATAGTAAGTAATGGTTATGCTGCACTTCATAATTCGTCTAACGCCGGCGGTCTTGTCCAATTCTTCGACTTAACCGACATCAATAATATCGTTACTCTTCGAGAGTATGGCGGCACGGGTGTCAACCAATATATCGGTATGACAATGGCAGTGGGTGGCGGTAAACTATGGACTTCAAAGTACACAGGTGCTTTCGGTGAAGAAAACGTTCTATACTCTTTCGATTTAGATGATATCCAAGCGGGCCCTGTAAAATATGACAAACCTTCTCATGTTGTTGACCACCGTGATTATTGGGGTGCCCACTTAGATGCGGATGATGATTATCTATACGTATTTGACCAGATGGGTGACATGTATACCTACATCTATAATGTGTCAGACTTTTCATACGTAACTAAGGTAAGTGATCCCATCCAAAGTATTAACTATCGTCCATGTATCGCTGGCGATTTTTGGTTAACAGTGCGTTATAGTAACGCAGCTGTGGCAATATATGAAAAGGGAACAGGTAACTTGGTGAAGATGATCGGTCAGAACATCGATGGTGAGACAACATTTAGGTACTATAATAATGGCGCTAGAATGTATGGAAAATATCTTGGTTTATTTAATCTCGGTGAAACTTCTGGCGATAATTATGTGTACCGAATAAGTTTTTATGACACTACCAATTGGGACGCAGATCCAGTTCATCTTGAGACTACCAGTAGCAGAGGTAATGGCAAGTCGCTCGGAGAGGACGGATCTTCTGCCATCGCACTAGACCCAGTTAATAATGAACTGTGGTGGGGTGCTGGCAATTTCCGTGGAGAATCTTCTGTTATGATCTTCGATGCAAGTAGCCTTATGCCAGCACCAGCAGCACCATCATCGTCTGGTCTAGTACCAAATAAAATCTTCATGTGGAGTTCAGATGCTGCTGCTTACCAAAGTGGTACTGGACGTTCAGATGTAGGTGGTCTGGTAATGACGGATGGTGACTTCAGCAATCCTACCACTATACAGTTAGACTCTCCACAAATGGTAGTTGGTGGAGAAGGTAAAGTTGTAACTATTTCTCAACTTGGTGAAATCAAAGTTTATGACGAATCTACTGGTCAGTTAGAACAAACATTCAATGACTCATACCTTGATTCAGTAAAAGCAATCGCTCTATGGGGATCGGCGGATGATGCTGTCATTGGAGCAGGAAAGATATTCATTAGTGCACCTGAATACAACCCTCAAGGAATTGGTTCAATAATTGTTGTCGATCTATTGGATCGTAATGTCGATACATATTTAATTACACCGACATTGGGTAACTATAGTCGACTGAGTTCAGTTTCCTATGGCGGAATTCACTTCATTGATGGTAGAATATATGGTCATACAGAGCAGTGGTCTTCTGCTGATCAGGGAATATGGCATTTTGCCCCAGATGGTTCGGATGAACAGTTTATTCCTACGCCTGGAGCAGACGGTGGTTCGGGACTTGTAAAGTGGGGAGATAACTTTGTAATACACTCAGGCTATCATGATATACAATTGATTGATTCGTCAGGTGCAGTTTTACAGACTTTGTCCAAACCCGTTGATTTCAGTTTTGGTCAAGACTTTGGTCTCACCTCTACTGGTAAATTAGCTGTCCTAAAACATGAGACTAATAGTCCGATGACTCATTCAATTTTCTTATACGATGAAGGATTCACTAATGAAATTGAAATTACTCAACCGGCGGACAGTACTGATATTTATTGGGGATATGGAACTAAAGCAAATAGTGGTGGTTTTGAAGTCTTTGGTGAATATATCTTAGTATCTGCTGCAGAAGCGGATAACAATGGTATCACTAATTGTGGTGCGGTATATCGTTATAATGACTCTGGTGTTCTACAGGATATATTCTATGGAACTGTCGCCAATCAAAAGATTGGTACCAACATATCAGTAGGTACTGCATTACCATCATCATAATAAGGAATAAATATGAGTAAGACTAAGAAACCTCGCAACAAAAAGATGTCTCAAGAGAAACGAGAAAGGTTGCAGTCTACTAGTTCTGAAAATAATAAGTTTAACATGACGGGGTCGCAAGGCCCCAGTCTTAAACTAAATAATACAAACCGAGCAGCAACGAAAATGATTCGTGGCGCATCAAGAGGAAGTTAAACGTGAAACAGTTTAGTGATTTAAGAGAAAGTCTTGTAGAAGCAAAGGAATTGACCTACACTGTAGTTCATGCTAAGAAAGGTAAGGTAGTAGTTACTGCACCTACTTCATATGATGCGGCACAGAAAGCGGCTAAGAAATGGAAACTAAAGTCTACTGGCGGTGTTGATGCTTATCTTATGAAAGAATCTGTTGAACTTGACGAAGCAATGGGCAAGTTAAATGCCAAGGGCGAGATCGAGATGACTGCGAAGAACTACGCCAAGGTTCATAAAGATTACAAGACTAAGATGAAAGGTGTTCCATATGCTATGCAGATCGATCCTAAAACTGGCGGTTCTGCATTATACCCAGTTAAGATCATCAAAGAGTCTGTAGAGGTCACGGAGAAAGTAGATAAAGACAACGACTATCGTAGAGTGTCTAAAGCAGTAAAACAAACTCCTAAGCACCGAAGAGACAAAGTTGCCATGGCATCTCAACCTGCCAAGACAGACGCGAAAGCAGTTGCTCGCCGCAAAGCGATCGAGAAGCACCAAGAACGTATGAGAGCAAAGAAGGACAACTATTGGGATGAGTCTGTTGACGAAGGTGCGGAGAACTATACTGTCAAGAAAGGGCCATATACTCGTAAGGTAGATGGTAAGACTGCTGACAAAATGAAACGTCAGGGTTGGAAGTTGGTTGCACGTGAAGAGGTCGAAGAAGCTCGACAAATGAAAGACCCTAAGAAAGACTCTATGATCACTAAGGGTGGAAAGACTATTGTAATCGACAAGTCTAAAGAAAAAGAATATCTAAAGAAAGGTTGGACTCTCGCTGAATCTACCAACCTTGAAGAAGGAAAGATGAAAGAGTTTCATGACTATATCGACCAAGGTAAATCTGCACAGTGGATTGCTAAGAAGATGGGTCTAGACATGAAGACTGTAAAAGAATTGATGGCAGACATGAAAGAGTCTGTCGAACTTGACGAAGCATACCAGCAGTTCTTGGATAAGACTCCTAACTGGGGTGAAGACAAGGCAATCTCTTATGGACGCAAAAAGGGTTACAAAGAGATTGGGGTATGTGGTCACGGTAAGATAGATGGTATTGTATTATTCGGTATGGATGCCGGCGACAAAGCATATGTCGGTAAGGAAGCAAAAGTCAAGACTGGTCAAACAGTATTCCGTTATGCTACTAAACGTACTGTCGCAGGCGATATATTCCCTCTAGTTAAGATTGATGTTAAGAGAGGTATTCTATATAACCTGTCTCAGAAGTCTAGTGAAGGGGAGATTGAACACGCAGAGTTTGAGACCAAGGGTGTCAAGTTACGTTATCTTCGTCTTCTCGCTAGTGCTAACCTCCGTGACATTACTGGGTTCGATCCTGGCTTTGGTTCAATGAAAGAGTCTACTGCACCCAAAACTCTTAGCGATATTAGAGAGACGAAATAATAATGAAAAAATTCAAGCAGTATATAGATGAAGGTTGTTGCGAGGCATGTGCGTCTCTTGACGAGGAACTCGAAATAACTGAAGCAGAACATCAGGGTAAGACTGTTACTCTGAATAAACCTGTACGTGGTGGTTCTAAGAAGTTCTACGTATATACCAAGAACGAGTCAGGTAATGTCGTCAAGGTTTCATTCGGAGATCCGAATATGACCATTAAGAAAGACAACCCTGCTCGTAGAAAAAGTTTCAGGGCGAGGCACAATTGTGCAGACCCTGGCCCGAAGTGGAAGGCACGTTATTGGTCGTGTCGAGCATGGTAATTGATTCGTATAAATAAACCCGTAACTTCCAACTAATAAGTCAACACACATATAATAACTATATTACATATGACTTATATTATAAACATTTAATGGGCTGATCGAAATGGCAGATAATACCACATTAATAGACCATGTGCAACGTGAAGAACAACGACTCGCAAGAATCGAAGATAAGATCGATAAACTTTCCGATGCAATGATTGACCTTGCGAGGGCAGAAGAAAAACTTATAAACATAGAAAAATCAAACGCACAACATTTTGAGAGGATGAACCGTTTCTCCATGCGAATGGATGATATGGAAGATTCTCTTCAAGAACAAGGTAAAACAGTTAAGGTGATGCAATACATTATTACATTGTCCGCAACCGTCTTTGCTGGTGTAGTCGTCAAAATTTTCTTTGACGCATAAATTATTTAACGGAGACTGATAATGTCAAACATTAATAAAATCATGGAGGCTTACTTGTCGATGAAGGTCTCCGAGCAGGAACAAATCGCAGAGGCTTGCGGTACTGACAAGAAAAAGATTAAAGAAGAAGAATGTCCTAAGTGCGATGGTAAAGGATGTGAAGAGTGCGAATCTGATGAAGTTTCCGAAAAGAAACTAGATCCAGTTAACGATGCAGAGAACGATAAGAAGTTCAAAGATCGTAAAGACAAGGACATCGATAATGACGGTGACGTTGACTCTTCAGACGAGTTCCTTCATAAGAAGCGTAAAGCAACAGATGACGCTATTGACGGTGGTAAGAAACCTGCTGTTAAGGAAGAGAAAGAAGAAGACGAAGACGAAGAGAAGTCTAAGAAGAAACCTTTCCCACCTAAGAAAAAAGATGAAGAAGAACCAGAAGTAGAACCAGAAGCCGATGGAGATTCTGATATTAAGAAGAATCCTAAGACTGCTGATAAGAAAGCGGAGATCTCTAAGATCGAAAGTGTAGATACTCGTTCTGCGTTTGAAAAAATGTGGTCTGAGATTACTGAAGCAATCGACCCTAAGAAGGGTGCAACTGCTCCAGAGAAGTATGATGACCACTCTTCAGAACATGATAAGAAAGTCATTGCCATGCACAAGAAGTCTGATAAGAAGATCGAAGACCAAGAAGAAGAAGGTCACGATGTTACTTTTAAGGCGGGCGGTAAAGATATGAAACAATCCCCTGCTCGAAGTGGCGCTGACAATCTAAAGAACGGTGATAAGACTCCACCAAAAAAATAAATGATTGAGGATTGAATTATGATGTCTACTATCTTTCACTACATAATGAATCTGTTTCGACAAGACCCTCCAGACCAAGTAGTTGGAGCTCGGTCGGCAGAACCACTCCAGATGATAGAAGATATGACTAAACGCGAACTAGATGATTTAGGCGCAGCGAACGGTGTACGATTAGATCGCAGACGCAAGAAACAAGTTCTAGTAGCGAAACTAAAGGAAGCTGGAATCCACCACGGATAAACCATGCCCTTTAAATATTATGTCTTGACGAGTGGGTCTCTTAATGCTCTCGCTCGACAATTTGAAACTCTAAAATCTTCTGAAACCGTAGTCGTAATCAATACCTTGGACAAGGGGTACTCTGATGAGGCTACGGGTTTCTGTACGTCTAACGATATTGAATATCATATCACCGAATCTGATGGTACTCCTGCTACAGGTAAGAACTCTGTACTGAAACTCTTTCTAGAGAGCGACAATGAGTATATGGTACATGTTGACGGAGACGACATTATCACCCCCTATGGTAGAAACCTCTACCGAACTGTTGCCTATCAAGAGACTCCTCCGGACGTTATATGTCTGTACAATCAGATATGTTTCCGGAATTATCAAGATGGTCTCCTAGACTTGTTTAGAAAACAGGTAGATTCTAATACTGTCGCTAAGAAACATATGTTTATTCCTCCGAGTTATAGGCCCGGATTCTTCCATGCTATAGATACTCTGAGTGTGCGTAAGTATAACCCTAGGGTAACTGAGAGTGAGGTTAACCGTTTGGTCAGCGACTGTGACTGGTTGACTCAAGAGGATGCTCAGAGATGGGTCGAGAACAAGATATATCTTCAGGACTTTGCGATACGACATAGTGACAGACGCAACACTTTAAATCGCTTAGTCTTTTTCTCTCGTAAAGCCGCGTCTATGATGAAGTACAACTCAAACCTTGTTGTTGGGGAAGATGTCGTACAGTGTCATCTATTGAAGAAACTTGCCTATGAGGGTGAGTTAGACATGCAGATACGTAATGAATCTCCTAAGTACACTTACCTATATGTTTCGAATGATTATAGTATCACTCGAAAAGAAACGCCAGATTGGGAATGGATGGAACCTCTTATTAAAGAACTAAATAAGATGGAACCTGAACTACCGGAGTTTAGATTAAGTGAGTTTAAAGACCCATACTATGAAGTTAACTAAAAATAATCTTGTCGTCTACGCTGCAAAGAACTACTACAACCCTACGCATATTGATGGTGAAGAGTTCTTTGATGATCTCAAACGATTCAAGTATGTGAAGAGACTTATCAATAGGTACCACCAGAGTGGGGATCTTGCGGAGCGTCTTATTCTGAATCACCTCATAGTCATATTCAATGTGTTCGGGTATGAGGCAGGAGTGGAGATGTTAGCGTTAAAAGTACCACTAGAACAGTGGCCAACAATCAAACCATTCCTTGTTTTTCTTCAAGCGATAAAAAATGATGACATTACAGGTATCGAAATGGATAAATACGTAGTAGAGAAATTGAGAGAAATAAGATGGGCATCCTAAAGTCAGCCGCAGATGTGGTATACACAATTAGATTTTTAAAACTACTCGTTACTAAGTTCGAGGATACAGGTGCGTTCAAAGCTGGTATCATTGACAAGGACGGTAAAAAAAATCCAGACTTCTCTATGGATAAGATGGATGACCGTGAAGCATACCGCGACCACTACACATCGTTTCATCGTCTAGTATTTAACCTCAAGAAGATTATGGCCAAGGCGCCCGGCGGTTCATCTGTTGTTGCGAGGTATGGTGCCGCACTTGCACTTATTAAAGAACATGGGGATCTGTCAGATTCGAATCTACAGAAGATTCATGAGGCGTCAGGTATTGACATCTTGGATGTTCTCATGGAGAGTTCCCAATGGTACGTACTGGAGAACGGGTGTGTCGGTCAGGGAGTTTACCGTATTCGTAATGACTCTATGACGGACTCTGCGGATGAACTAGTACGTAAGGGTGACCAAATCCGTATCGCAGAAGACAACCTATGTCACGATGTTCTAGGGATCTCAATTTTCGAAGGAACCCACTTACGAACAGGCAGACGCATTCTGTTCTCTGCCAATGAGATAATGAAATGAAAACATACGAAGAATTCAAGAAACAGTTTGACGAAGAGATCACCAACACTACCAAAGGTGTAGTGGGTACGGGTGATGACTCCGATACTGTCATATTACGTAAAAAGCATGACCGCAAGAAGAAGCGCAAGGATGCTGTAGCTTTACTACGAAGAGTCTTCCCAGACAAAGTTTAAAAAAGTTCAATTAAGCCCTTTACAAAGAACTCATAATACTATATAATTCTACAACTGAATTAAGGATTATATTATGAGACTACTGCGCCATGCCAACTACACGATAGTCATTCTCGAAAAGATGAATGATGTCGAAGAAGTTGTCGAAGAACTCGTTCCACACCAATTCTGTGAGAGTGATGTGATCTATGTTGCTATGCAAGGTTACTCAGTATTTGACAGAATCTCCAAAGAAAGATTCCTAGTAAAAAATCCAGAGAACCCATTCGATAATCATCTGATGTGGGAAGGCCTCTTTGACTCCGAAGAACAGGAAGAGTACATAAAGAAATGTTGTGAGAAGTTCTGGAACACTGGTAAACAGATGCTCATTGAAGACTATGAGTATGAAGAAGATGAACCATTCTACGACTACAGCAAATAGGTTATTATGTCCGGAGTACTGCACAATTTAAAAAGTAATGAATCTCTGTATAATATTGTTTCTGGTATTGACAGAAACCTGTTTAGAGAGTATAATATACCGTATTGCACACACCAAAGCAATGAAGTATTTTTTGTAGTAATAGCTGATGAAGCGCACATACCTACTGATATACGTAAAGCATGGTCTGGTGCACAATCTCATTGTCTAGATAATGGCGTTCACCTAAGCTTTATTATCATGAATGACTATGAATATAACAACTGGGTGAAGATGGAATTGCCCTATATAAAAGATGTCGGTACCACTACGACACCTAAATTACTTGAAAGCGGTTACTTCTCTATAAACGGTAAGTGATCCAAACTTTGGAATTATAATGACAGTCGATGTGAAATATGATAGAGACGACTTACTTACAGATTATGCGGTAGGTATGTTGAAAGACTTCTATATGATCGAGGGTGAAGATTCACCGCAAGACGCCTATGCAAGAGCCGCGACTGCATGGTCGATGTATAAGGGACATATGGATGAAGTCCTAGCACGAAGATTGTACGAATATGTTTCTAAGAAGTGGTTTATGTTCGCTTCGCCAGTCCTCTCAAACGCACCAGATGGGGATAAGAAGTCGAAGGGACTTCCCATCTCATGTTTCCTCACCTATGTACCGGATACCCTAGAGGGACTCATTGAGCACTCTTCTGAGTTGCGTTGGTTGTCTGTGATGGGTGGTGGTGTTGGTGGCCACTGGAATGACGTGCGTACGGTGTCTGACATTGCGCCGGGCCCGATTCCTTTCATGCACACCGTAGATGCGGACATGATTGCGTATCGACAGGGTAAGACTCGTAAAGGTTCTTATGCAGCATATCTAGATGTAGGCCATCCAGACATTATAGAATTCCTAAATATCCGTATACCAACAGGTGATGTTCAACGGAAAGCTCTGAACATTCACAATGCTATAAATATATCCGATACGTTTATGGCTGCTGTTATAAACAACACAAGTTTCGACTTGCGTGATCCAAAAGACGGTGCAGTTAAAGACACCGTTGATGCACGTAAGTTATGGGAACGAATCCTTGAGGTTCGGTTCCGTACGGGAGAACCGTACTTGAACTTTATTGATACCGCGAATCGTGGTTTACCTATGCCTCTAAAAGAGAAAGGTCTAAAGATTCACGGATCAAACTTATGTAATGAAATTCACTTACCGACAGGGCCAGATAGAACTGCGGTATGTTGTCTGTCTTCACTCAACCTAGAATACTATGATGAGTGGAAAGATACCAATATTATACGAGACATCGTTCGTATGTTGGATAACGTTCTTGAGTACTTTATTGAGAACGCACCGGACAACATCTCCAGAGCAAGATACTCTGCGGAACGTGAACGATCAATTGGTTTGGGTGCAATGGGATTCCATTCACTCTTACAAAAGCACTCTGTCGCTTGGGAATCAGATAAAGCCCGAGAGATAAATAAGGTTGTCTTTGAGAACATCCAAAGACAAGCTGTAGAAGAGTCACGGCTCCTTGCGAAAGAGCGAGGTGAATACTCAGACGGTTTAGGTTCAGAAATGCGTAATGCGCATTTAATAGCAATAGCACCTAACGCGTCGTCGGGAGTCATTTTATCTACATCACCATCTATCGAACCACTGAAGGCATGTGCTTATACGCATAGAACTCGTGCTGGTTCGTTCCTAGTAAAGAACGTTTATCTGACCCAACTTCTAAAAGAGAAGGGTCAGGATAACGAATCTACGTGGACTAGTATCATCACCAAGAAAGGGTCGGTGCAACACCTACCTTTCCTCAACGAAGGGGAGAAGGCGATATACAAGACTGCGCAAGAACTAGACCAGAATTGGGTGGTAACACACGCGGCTGACCGGCAACCATTTATTTGTCAGGGTCAGTCAGTCAATCTGTTTTTTCCATCGGGCACACCTAAGCGATACGTCAATAAGGTGCACTTTAGCGCGTGGAAGAAAGGGTTGAAGGGTCTATACTATTTACGCACTGAGGCAAGTTCTCGTGCGGAGACGGTATCAGACAAAGTCGAACGAGTTGCCTTGCAAGAAGACAACCGGACGATAATCTATGGTAAATCTAACTGTCCGTGGTGTATCAAGGCAATCGAAGAACTGGAGTTACAGGGAGTCCCCTTTGACTACATCGATCTTGAGGTCATTAAGAAGACTGCCGCAGAAGTTACTGGACGCAAAGACGTTAAGACAGTACCACAGATCTACATAGAGGGAAGATATATTGGTGGTTATGAAGACCTTATTCTTCAATTGAAGACTGACATCAATCTTAGTTCTGTTACTGGTGGAGACGATGAGTGTCGAGCTTGCGAAGGTTAGTAGTATTCGGCGACAGTTTTGTCGAAGGATATTATAATTCTAAGGAAGAAGGCCGCGGTCTTATCAGGAACAACTTTGTTCATCATTTAGGTGAACTGCTTGAAGTAGAAGTACTGTCACATGGAAAAAACGGCAGTTCTAATCTGGCTATATCTAATCAGGTTATGACTCACATTAGGAATACCGATAAGGAGACATTGCAGAATGATGCTTTCTTGGTGGTGTTCAGTGAATGGAATAGACTAACCATTCGTTCTATGTTGCATGATAGTGAACACCCTAATGTTCTGGAAGGACGTACTCCAGATCACATTCACCGTAGTAATAACATACTATGGGGGGATGCAAAATACGGGTACAAGTCTTATCTGGATGAGGCGATACAGAGAGCAGAGACTGAAAACTCTTATCTAGCAGTATCACATATCTGCCAGAAGATGGGCATACCTTACCGAATGATCAATAGTTTCTGTTACCAGAGCTATCTGGATACGGTTACGATCTGGGAGAATGGTCAAAGGTTGGGTCGAAAAGACTGGTCAATGATTTCTCCACAGGGAGATCCTAACTGGATAGAGACCGATTCTCTATACAACACATTACATGATATATGCGCAGAGAGATGGGTGAAAACAGGTGACAAACCTCCTATGGTTGATTACCTGAAACATACCAAAGTAACCTCTGACAAGAAGAACTTTATGGGGTGTATGCACCCTAACGAGAAAGGACATCGCTTAATTGCTGAGACACTTTCCCCATATATAACACAAATTCTAAAGGATTAATATGTCATTAACATCATTCAGCAAAACCTACAAACCCTTCATGTATCCTTGGGCGGTTGAACTAACTAAGAAACATGAAGAGATTCACTGGGTAGAAGACGAAGCAGAGTTGAGCGAAGACGTTCAGGATTGGAAAACAAAATTAACTGATGAAGAGAAAGTCTTTATCACCCACGTACTGAGATTGTTCACACAGTCAGATGTACAGGTAGGTGAGAACTACCACGAACTTCTCATACCGAAGTTCAAGAACAACGAAGTCCGCAACATGTTGGCCTCGTTTGCAAACCGAGAAGGGGTACACCAACGTGCGTATGCTCTTCTCAATGATACTCTGGGTCTACCGGACGAAGACTACCATGCGTTCTTAGAATACTCTGAGATGGCTGATAAGATCGACTTTATGAAGGACGGAGACAGCAACACTCAAACTGGTCTAGCGTTATCACTCGCACAATCAGTATTCAACGAAGGTATGTCTGTGTTCGCATCATTCGTCATGCTACTCAACTTCCAACGTTTTGGAAAGATGAAGGGTATGGCAACAATCGTAGAGTGGTCAATCCGAGACGAGACTATTCACGTGCAAGGTAACGCTAAGTTGTTCCGTGAGTTCTGTGAAGAGCATCCACGTATTGTTAATGATGAACTAAAGTCTAAGATCTACCAGATGGCAGAGAACGCCGTCAAACTAGAAGACAAGTTCATTCAACTTGCATTTAAAGGTAACAGTGTACAGGGCCTGACCAAGAAAGAAGTCCGCGACTACATCCGTCACATTGCTGACCGCCGTCTACTTCAGTTGGGTATGAAACCACTGTTCAAACAAAAGAATAACCCACTACCGTGGTTGGACTGGGTACTGAACGGAGCATCACACGACAACTTCTTTGAGAAACGTGTGACCGAGTATTCCGTAAATGGTATGGACGGTGAAGACTTCGGATGGGAAGAGTTGGAGTTAGAGGTAGCCTAGATGGAAAACGAATATACGATTGAATGTCCTATATGCGATATCCAAACAATCGTTCGAGTACCATATGAGGATGACATCCCCCGTCATTGTCCTATGTGCGGTTCAGACGTAGACGCAGAGTCGACCTACGAAGAAGAGTGATTTACCTTCCATATAAGTAGGTGTATGGAATGGACATTTGAAAACACACCCTTTGACCCTGATGAGTCTTTTCTCGAAGACTATCAGGGTTTCGTTTACATGGTTACTGAGCTCGACACGGGCAAGAAGTATATCGGTAAGAAATTCTTTTGGAAACCTAAAACACTGCCAGTGACGAAGACACGAAAGCGTAAGGTAAAGACGCGAGTAGTGTCTGACTGGAAGAAGTATTTTGGTTCTAGTCTAGAGGTAAAGGCTCTAGTTAAGGAGAAAGGTGCGGAGAATTTCAAGAGAGAAGTTTTGAAACTCTGCCGCACCAAAGGGGAGTGTTCATACTACGAAGCAAAATTGCAGTTCGAGTATGACGTACTACTTCGCGAAGAATTCTACAACGCATTCATCGGTTGCAAAATCCACGCGAAGCATCTACCTAAAGACTAAGACACTTCCTTGAAGCCGCACATCGCGACCTTGTAAGTCTTATCACCGAACAACATCTGGTCACCCATAGACGTTGAACGTAGTCCGTACGTTTGACCGTCAACAACCGGCAACGAAACTAACACAGTCACATCTTCTGAGTAGTCCGGATTGTTCTCAATGTCGTCACGACTCCACGAACCTTGGATGTTCTGTGTGCGAAAGTATGCATACTCAAGGGCGATGTCACCCGTACGATCACCCACATTAACGTAAGCAATCATCTCAGGGGTCTTCTCGAACGCTTGGTGTATCACGGTAACTTTATTCATTTGATACCTCCTAACTCAGCAATACGATTGGTGATTCGATTGTACTCACTGTTGTAGTACGTCTCATTGTAACACTCTTGTGCTTCGATTAGCATTACAAGGTCATTCATTAGATCAGCAATTTCGTGGTTCATTATTTTGCCTCCGCAAAGTCAACCCAAGTCTCACCCATGAAGGTGCGTCCCATACTCATTCTCCACTGCAATGCGGCAGTGATTGTCTCAAAGGTCATGTTGTTAACTCTTTGGTCAGTGATCATATTTCGGACTATATACATAATTTTCTCTCTCAACTCAATTTGTACAGCTATTATCTCATACTTCTTTTGAAAACGCAAGGGCATATTAAGAACTATTTGGCATATATGTTAGGATTAGTATGCCAAATAGGTATAAGAAAGATGATAATATTGCCATAAATGTGTTGACTTTCGTTTCACAAACAAGTATAATAGCTGTACAAATTGAGTTGAGAGAGAAAATTATGAAATTGATGTTAGGTTTGTTGGGTGGTTTCTTCGTGATGGCTTCTGTGGGTTCTTTGGAAACCAACGTTATGACTGTTACCGAGACACTTATCTATAGCGTATCTGGTTTTGCCCTATGTGGTTACTCTTTATCTGACTTGGAGATTGTATAATGAAGATTGTTGTTCAAACACAGTGTAGCGAGAACTATGGCGCCCATGCATGGGATGGTGAGGGTCAGTGCCCTCAACATTGGAAGATGAAGGGTGGTAACACCTACTTTGTCGACTGCACTCTTGCAGAGGCACAAGATGATGCCTACTGGAGTGAGTTGTCCACACTCATCAACCAAAGCAGTGAGTACTATGCTGAGTACATCATCAGCCAAGATCTCATCGATGCCATCGACTTCGATGCCTCAAACCACCACGAACATTGGGAAACTCCAATCTATATGGAGAGAACCCCCGAAGGTGAGTGGGTTGCACAATCCTCCACCGAGTATTCCGAGTACATGCCTGCTTACGGCATTCTCAAACGAAAGGTGTCTTCTTGGACACAACACCTTGACGGTGAACAGTCAAACTATTCAACTCAGGTAGAGACCTGTAAGGGTGACTGGATGGACTATCAAGAATCACTCAAATATTACTCCCAAATGAAAGAGGCAGCATAATGAATAAGAATGGTATGGCATACTGCGATTACATCGCACACACAATTATTAGACCAGCCATGTTGGAAGATGGTTACAGTGAATGTGGGGGTGTTGTCCGCGAAGTAGGTCACGTGAAAATGGACTTAGAACCTAGAGAGGGATATATGATATCCACTACCAAAAGACTGGATGTGGTAGATATGAACGGTAAGAAGTACCGCATCACGGTTGAGGAAATTTAATTAGCGAAAGCCCTTGACTTTTGTTTTGATTACATGTATAATAGCTGTATAAATTAATGAAGAGAGAGATTTGAATATGCCTAGTAACTACTTCGGTCTGAGAAAAAACCCTGAGTTCACCAACTTCCGCAACTACGTTCTGTCGTTCTATGCGTATGACGGTCTTTACCCTGTAGAGGGTCTGAACGTTGAGATTGTTGAACGTGCTATCGTTAAGTACATCGAAATCTGTTCTAGTCCTACTCATCATGAGTCTTGGGGTCACGGTGACTCTCTTGACCGTGAACGTGTCCGTGATCTGATTATCGATCACAGTTCTTCTAAAATGAAAGTAAAGGAGTCAGTGTAATGAAAGCAATCACTTATATTTCTGATCCAAGCCATTCGTACCTGAAGGTTGATGTACGCACTGTAGAGAACCTAGGGTTCATGAACAAGATCTCTGAGTACTCGTTCTTCAACAACAACTACGTATGGTTAGAGTGCGACTGTGATGCTCAGTTATACTTTGATGCGTTAGATGACCGTGGTCTGGCAGAACCCACTATCTACATGGAAACTCTTAATGAACAGGCACCGTTTAGATTGTATCCACGGTTCTCTGCGAAGGCTGCTTAATGAGGACAGAGACCATGTTAGAAGAAGCAACAAGATATGCCACAAAGATGCACGAGGGTCAATTACGAAAGTATACCCATGAACCCTATATCGAACATCCTTTGGCTGTCGCAGATTTAGTTAAAGAGTACATGGACGCTCGTAGATGCGTTTATGACGATGATGCTATTATGACCGCAATGACTGTTGCGGTTCTCCATGATGTTGTCGAAGATACCGAAGCAACTATGGAAGACATCGTTGAACTGTTCGGAGAAGAAGTTGCTACCGGAGTTTGGTTCTTAACTAAATGTCCAGACTACGTAGGTAACCGTGCTACTCGAAAAAAGATATGTGAAGATCGACTTGCCAGTGCACCTGAGATCGTCAAGATCATCAAGTCGTTTGATTTGCAACATAACAGTCTTACTTTAGAACGAGACGACCCTTCTTTCTATAAAGTATTTGTACGAGAGTCCGAGAGTTTATTGACCGCGATGAAGTTAGAACACATCTTGCCAAAATAAATCACTTATTTTCATAATAAGTATTGACAAGTAATGAAAACAAGTGTATAATAGCGGTATAAATTAATGAAAAGAGAAACTATATTATGTCTATGAATGATGTGCTTCAAATTGAAACTTCCGCGACAGTTGGTAAATGCCCTTGGGGTATCGGTACCGAGGTCTCTAACGATCTAACTCCTATCCAGATGATGCAGAAAGCCGGTGTCGATTGGTCGGTTGAGAAGATCCCTACTTACGCTCGACACAACAATGTAGAAGTACCTACGGGTATGGAAGCACTAGTACGTTCTACTGACAGCAAGATCCTCACTCAAGTGGGTGGTAACTGGAACCCAGTTCAAAACGAACAGGCATTCGAATTCTTCAACGATTACTGCTCTGCCGGTGATATGGAAATGAGTTCTGCTGGTTCTCTGAAGGACGGTAAGATGGTCTACGCAATGGCGAAGGTCAAAGAGTCGTTCGATATCCTTGGTGGTGATCAGGTTGATTCATACCTTCTATTCTCTAACCCACATGAGTACGGTAAGTCAATCGATGTTCGATTCACTCCGGTTCGTGTAACTTGCATGAACAGCTTGTCACTTGCTCTACGAGGAACTTCGGTCAACTCAACTAAGATTAACCACCGTAAGGCATTCGATGCTGAACAGG
>OCVQ010001608.1_pt1 | contig 16712 bp, 14 predicted proteins | sample 1539061 | NCBI WGS metagenome assembly OCVQ01 (sample SAMEA3355526, study PRJEB22509) | marine metagenome | biome: marine; feature: river plume; material: water | place: USA | collected 2010-08-08 | depth 0.5 m | reverse complement strand
GATTTAAATGCTTTTTTTCTAAGATGAAAAATTGCTAAACGAGCGGCTAAATATTGATAATCAGGAACATCTGTAGAAATTAAATCTGCTGCAGACTTAATAATAGTCTCATGTATGTCTTCAGTTTTAATACCATCAAAAAAAGCTAATTGAGCATTTATTTCAACCTGAGAGACAGAGATATTTTCTAAGTCTTGGGAGGCCCAATGAACAACACGATGGATTTTTTCGAAATCTATTGACTCTTTTGAGCCATCTCTTTTGGTAACTAATATTTCTTGGTCGACAGCTTGGTCTTTAACTGCCTGGATTTCCTGGTTCAAACTCAACTCCTAAAAGGGTACTACATTTAGTGCTTACGGTGATAAATATACACTAAATATAGAATATAAATAATATAGATGAAATTTAATTAAGCTAATTATGTTGAATTTTTATCTAACTAATTGAAAAAAAACAAGAAATTTATAAGAGAAAAAAATCTAGAACTAAGTATTTTTTCTTGAAATGAAAATACCAGAAATAATAAGGAGAAGTGCCAAAATATTTTGCCAAAGAATGTCTTCACCAAGCAATAAAGCCCCAAGAAAAAAAGCAACAACGGGTATTAAATAATTAATATTAGATAGAAATGTAGCGCCAGCAGTATTAATAATGATAAAGTAAAGAAAAGCAGCAATCCCAGTTGGTAGGGCACCTAATAATAAAATACTCACACCACTAATAAATGGAATATTAGAAAAATTAATAAAGAAGATGTTGGGCCAAATAAAGAAAGAAAGCAAACTCGCAACTAATAGAACGCTAGCACTTGACACTAAGGGGTCATAAGAAGGAAGTCGAGAGGCGATAATAGTGTTTATAGCATAAGCACAAGCAGCACCAAGAACTAATAAAATTCCAAAAAGAGTATTGTTGCCATTATTAATAGAAGGTCCAAGTATAAAAAGGACTCCAGAAATACCAATGATAAAGCCCAAAATTTTAAATCTAGTGAGTTTGTCGTTGGGAAGAAAAATGTGAGCCAAGACAAGTGTAACTAAAGGCATAAAAGCCATAAGTAAGCCAGCCATACCAGATGTAATAGTTAATTGACCAGTTGCGATAAGCAGATATGGCAAAATGTTTCCAATCACTGCATAGACAATAAAGTGCAGCCAGGGAGTTATCGTTCTTGGAAAAGATTTGCCATAATAAAGCGCAATAGCGAACATAGTAATAGCACCAATGACGAGTCTGTAACCAACAACTTGCTCTGGTGTGAAAAATAAAAGCGCACGATCAATAAGAAGAAAAGAGGATCCCCACACGATAACAAGCAAACCTAAAAGCTGATAACTTCTTTTATTTATAGACATATTAGAAACATTGGGACCAAGTTAAAAAAAAGACAATATTAGAACTAGTAGGGTGGGACTAAGAAATATATTATCCATATTTCTTAATATAGGGTTTAAGTATGTTGCAATTGAAAAGAATTAGTATTATTTAACATAATATAAATTATACGAACATAATACGTACAAAAAACATGAAATTTAATAGAATACCTATAAAAAACAATGAGTTACATAATGAACCCCAAATTTACAAATATAGAGCACTTTATTAACCTATGCAGGAAAGTTATTATTAAAATTATAAAAGTAGCTTAAATCAAATATTTAGAGTGAAAGGGTGTTTTGATATAAAAAAAGACCCTTTTTCTACAATACTAGAGTTTTTTTTACTTAATCTTTAACTCTTCTCTTAACAAACTTACCAGTTGTCCTATATTTTTGACTTGGGCTTTTGGGACTTTCAGGTATTGTCAACTCTAAGAAGTTATGATCGATGAGTGGATTTATTATTGCAGTTTTAAACTTAGACTTGTTTGTTCTTTTTAGAATCTTCATTAATTCTAAAGCAGTACTTTCATTTTTACATTTTTTTAAAATTATTAGATGGTCCCTGCTTAGTCCCTGCTTAGTCCCTTTAGTTTCAATATGACTATCAGAGTCATACATAAATGATAATTGCTCTACTTCTTGGCCGATCTTTTTACTGCGCTTTATGTCCTTGGTCCAGTCTTCGGATTGTGTGACTTCTGGCGCTTCTTTAGACTCTTCCTTCTTTAAGAACTTAAACATTTGATATTATTTTTATTTAGTAATTAAATTATATAACTGATTCACTTCTTACTAATACCTTTTAACGAGTATATTTTCTTTGAATTCCCCTTTTAATATTCTTCCATCATCAAAATAGATGATTTTTCCTCGACCATTTCTTTTATTTAGTTTCCAATACCCATTGTATTGACTTCCTTCTCCATATTGCTCTCCAGCAGGATAGCTCATTGTGCCTTGCCCTTCTCTATTGTTTTCCTTAAATGAGCCTATATAGCGTCTCCCATCTGGATATAGCATCTCTCCCTCTCCCTCCAGACTACCTGACTTAAATTCCCCCTTATATACTTGCCCAGTCGGCGATATTAATTCACCGTAGCCCTCTGGCTTGTTATTTATAAATGATCCTGTATATCGATATCCACTTGATGTTGTGTATATCCCTTTTCCCTGCATACAGTTCTTTATTATCGATTTAATAGTGCATTTAGTAGTATTGCCGCTATATTTACTACCATCCTGGAATTTGAGCTCAGTTGGATTATTTTCTATTTTGAGAGCTATATTTGACTCAGCGTTAGCTGAGCTTGATAGGATCAGTAATGATGCAAATATTACAGCTTGACTTACTCTAATTGATTCTAGAGCTGGTTTAATTAAAACTAGTGCGTTAATATTTGGTCTAAAAATAGTTGTAGCCTGTCAGATTCAGCGTTATTAAAGAATTTTTCAGGATCATTTTCTTCTACAATTTGACCATCGTCCATAAATATAATTCTGTTTGCCACCTTTCTTGCAAAGCCCATTTCATGGGTAACACAAATCATTGTTATTCCTTCTTTAGCAAGCTCTACCATAACATCTAATACCTCAGATATCATTTCAGGGTCTAAAGCAGAGGTAGGCTCATCAAATAACATAATTTTTGGGTTGGTACATAGGGATCTCGCTATTGCTACCCTTTGCTGTTGTCCACCGCTCAGCTGATTTGGGTATTTTTCTGCTTGGTCTTTGATGCCTACTCTATCTAGAAGCTTTAAGGCTTTTTCTCTAGCCTCTTGCTTTGTTTCGTTATGAACCCAGATCGGAGCTAAAGTAAGATTATCAACAATGGTTAAATGAGGAAATAGGTTAAAGTGCTGGAATACCATAGACACTTCACTTCTAATTTGTCTAATTTTTTGTGCGTCATCGGTCAATTCTGTTCCAGATACCACTATAGAGCCCTCTTGGAATTTTTCTAAGAAATTAACACACCTTATCAGAGTTGATTTACCACTTCCTGAAGGCCCACAGACAACAATTATTTCACCTTCCTTTATCTCTAGATTGATGTTCTTGAGGGCATGAAAGTCTCCATACCACTTATTTAAGTCAGATATTTCTATGATATTGGTTTTATTTTTATCGTTGCTCATTTTCTTATAACCTTTAGTTTTTATTTTCAGTATTGAATCGTATTTCTAATTTCTTTGAGTATCGAGACATTGTATATAGTATAGCCCACATAACAATAGTAACGAATACAAAGCCTTCTGTTTCCCTGGCAAGCCAATATGGGTCGTTACTAGTTAGGTTGACCATAGCAAGCATATCGAATAGTCCAATAATCAGAACAAGCGTTGTATCTTTAAATAAAGAAATTGATGAGCCAACAATATTTGGTATTGATATTTTTAATGCTTGTGGAAGAATAATTAGTGCGTTTTTTTGGAAATAACTCAAGCCTATTGCGTCAGCTGCTTCATATTGTCCTCTTGGAATAGCCTGAAGCCCTCCTCTGACAACTTCAGCAAAGTATGCAGCTTGAAAAAGAGCAATGCCGATAAGAGCCCTTAAGAGCTTATCAAAATAATTTCCTGACTCTAAGAATAGCGGGAGAACAAAAGACGCCATAAACAAAATAGTGATTAATGGCACAGCTCTAATAAACTCAATAAATAAAGTAGAGAATAGCTTGATTACCTTTAAATCTGATTGTCTTCCTAGGGCTAGAAGGACTCCTATTGGAAAAGAAACGATAATCCCTACTGATGCAATAATTAATGTCAGCAATAAGCCGCCCCATTGATCAGTTGAAACAGGCATTAATATTCCAAAGCCACCAGCAATTAAAACATAGGAAACCAGTGGGTAAAAGATGATTAATGACAAGGTAACTCTATTTTTGTATTTATAGTTTTTTACCAGCGGAACTATAACAAATAGTAAGCCAGTTAGTGCAAATACTGTATTAGGCCTCCAGGTCTCTGTTCGAGGATAGAATCCATAGGTATACATGTAAAGCTTTTCATAAATATAGGGCCAACAAGCCCCAACTCTGCCACAGTTTTGATTAGTTGCCATTTCCTCACTAAACTTTATTTCAAAGCCAAAAAGGTTTACAGTTCCAAAACTAAAGCTTGCATTAAAGAACATCCAGTCAAGCAATGGAGGGATCATAATATAAAGCAAATAGAGCGATGCAAGCGTAAGAGCTGAATTTACCCACGAAGAGAAGAGATTAGTTCTAAGCCATACAAGTGCACCAATTTGAGATATTGGCGGCTTTCTAGTAGCTTGTTGGTCAAATACTGGCATAATTATCTTCCCTGAATTTCCATCTTTTTATTGACATAGTTCAGCAATAAAGAGATAAATAGTGAAATGACTAGATAAACAAGCATCGCCATGGCTAGAATTTCGACTGCCTGGCCAACTTGATTTAAAACAGTTCCTCCAAAAGTACTCATTAACTCTGGATAGCCAATTACGGTAGCTAAAGAAGAGTTTTTTGTAAGATTCAAATACTGGTTAATTGTTGGCGGTATTGCAACCCTAAGGGCTTGTGGCAAAATAATAAGTTTAAGCGATTGAACGGGTGTTAAGCCAATCGCAGCTGCAGCCTCTTTTTGTCCCTTGTCAACTGCCTCAATACCTGATCGAATGGCCTCAGCAATATAGGTTGCAGTATAAACACTAAGAGCAAACGTTAATGCTAAAAACTCTGGCACAACTGCCATTCCACCCTTTAAGTTAAATTTACCTAGAACGGCAAAGTCAAATGCCAGTGGAGATCCAAATACCAGATAAACAAGAACTGGTAGACCAAGAATTAAACCAACTGAATATGGCCATGTACTGGTGTGAATACCAGTTAGTTCATGCTTCTTCTTATAGGATTTCTTAATAAAATAAGCTGCAATGATTCCAATGATGAATGCAAATACTACGTATAAGAAGCCCTCTTCAGGGATTGGTTTGGGCAGATACAAACCTCGTTGATTTAGAAATGCAAGATCAAAAAATGATAGACTTTGCTTTGGGTGCGGAAAAACATTAATAAATAAGTTATACCAAAATAAAATTTGAAGAAGTATAGGAATGTTTCTAAAGAGCTCTATGTAGCCCCCTGCTAGCTTAGCAACAAGATAATTATTTGAAAGTCTTGCGATACCAATAAGAAGTCCTATTAGCGTCGATAAAATGATTCCAATAAAGGCGACAACAAGTGTGTTAATTAATCCCACATAAAAAACAGTTAAGTTTGAAGATTCAGGGGTGTAGTCAACCGCAATATTGCCTAAAAAAGGGAGTATGTCAAAGCCTGCTCTGTTTTTTAGGAATGTAAATCCAGTTTGGATGCCTCTATCTTCAATGTTTTGAAAGAGGTTTCCTATTGCTGTATAAAAAAGCCCTATTACCAGGACAAAGGTAATTACTTGGAATAAAAAAGACCTGACTTCGTTGTTATAAAGTAGATCTCGAAAGTTTGATCCTCTGTGTTGAGATTTTCCTAAGGATTCGAGGATAAGTTTTTTCATAAATTGCTAAAAATTTGAATATGAATATTTTACTAAATATAGTGTTTCTAAGTTTGAAAAAATCAAAAAAAAACCAGACTGCTAAAGTATAGCAGTCTGGTTTAGGTTCTAACTAGATAATTGCTTATCTAAATGGAGGTGAGTAAAGAATACCACCTTGTGACCATAGTGCGTTAACACCACGAGCAATACCAATTGGAGTAGAAAGTCCAATGTTACGCTCGAAGCTTTCAGCATAGTTACCTACTTGCTTAACGATTTGGTAAGTCCAGTCTGGAGTCAGACCAACATACTCATGAGTGCTTCCTGAACGACCCATTAAGCGCTCACGCTCTGGGTTGTTAGAAACATCATCAACGTTACCACTGTTAACACCAATTTCTTCTGCAGTAATCATAGCGTTTAAAGACCATCTTACAATGTTGAACCATTGATCGTCACCTTGACGAACAACAGGACCTAGAGGCTCTTTAGAAATGATTTCTGGAAGTACTACATGCTCTGAAGGATCATTTGCACCTGCACGCATTGAGTAAAGACCAGAAGCATCAGTTGTTAATACATCACAACGTCCAGCATCATAGTTAGTTAGAGTTTGAGCATTAGTATCTGATACAACTGAGTTGTACTCGATTCCATTTGCTTTACCCCAGTCAGCTAAGTTCAATTCAGTAGTAGTACCTGCTTGAATACAAATAGCAGCACCACTTAATTCCATAGCACTAGAAACACCTAGAGAAGACTTAACCATAAAGCCTTGTCCGTCGTAGTAGTTAACACCAGCAAAGTTCAATCCCAATGAAGCGTCACGAGTAATTGTCCAAGTCGTATTTCTAGACAACATATCGATCTCACCAGATTGTAGCGCAGTGAATCTTTCCTTAGCAGTTAATGGTACAAATTTAACTTTAGTTGCATCGCCAAGCGTTGCAGCAGCAACAGCACGACAAACATCAACGTCAATACCAGTCCATGTACCAGACGAGTCAGCTGAAGAAAAACCAGCAAGACCTTTAGAGACACCACAAGATACGTGTCCTTTAGCCTGAACGTCGCTCAAAGTAGAAGCTTGTACACTAAGTGCACCAACAACTAACAATGAAGCAGCAGACAATTTTAATAATTGTTTCATATATATCTCCTTAATGAGTTTCAAAGTATAAAAAACCTTCACAATTGAATGAGGTTCACAGAAAATTTTAACACTAGTTAAACAAGTAATACAAATTAATTATTAAAAAAAAATTTAAATCAATTCAACTAGCATAGCTTGATTTTTGCTATTAAAGCGATAATATCCTCTAATTCAGATCTAGAAAAGTTGAATTAAATTCAAGTATTTAGATTCTTTTTATTTAGCTGACAAATTGTTTTTATAAAGAATTTGATTAGATAATGCTAACAATCTTAATGTATTCATTATAAATTAAATTGTTTTAATTCAATGAGTTATATATAAATTAGTTAAATCTTACATGTATTTTTTTTGTTATTATAAGTAATTTTAGTTATTTTTTACCTATAGTGGTATAAAATAACTAATATATAGTTTAATTAATGAAACACAATGATCATCAAAACTACCGAATACCTAGCAATGGTGCGTGATAAAACAGGTTATTCTGATTATAAAATAGCTAAAGAATATGACATTAATCAGTCAAATCTTAGTAAATATAGCTCTGGAAAGGCTGCTTTAAGCGAAACACACGCTTGGTTGATCGCTAATATCCTTGATATAGACCCTGCTGAGGTTGTTGCAAATACTAAATTTGAACACGCAATAAATACAGGTAATAATTCGAAGGCCAAATTTTGGCAAGAACAGTTAAATAAAATATTTTCTGAATCCTCACCAATCAGAATACAAATCGCACAATTTAACCCTATTGTTGGGGATATTAAGTTGAATGCACAAAAAATGCTTGATTTGTCTATTGAGGCTAATAATGCTGGAGCTCATTTAATTATATTTCCAGAGTTGGCCTTGACTGGCTATCCTCCTGAAGATCTATTGTTTCGAGATGGATTTATTAATCAGGTCAAAGATGAAATAACAAATTTCTGTAATTTGGCGCCTTCAGACATTTCAATTTTATTTGGTGCACCGAACAAAACTGATGACTTTCTTTTTAATAGTGCCTATCTTATTCAAAATAATCGAATCATTAATATTTACAACAAGCAAGAATTACCAAATTATGGTGTTTTTGATGAAAAACGTTATTTTTCATCTGGTGATGATTCTTTTGTATTTGAATGTCAAAATACCAAAATAGGTGTTTTAATTTGTGAAGATCAATGGGTCGAAGGCCCTATTTCAAGTTTATGCCAGTCGAATATTGATATTGTGGTTTCGCTTAATGCCTCACCATTTCAACTTAATAAGCAAAGTGAGCGCATAAATATCTGTAAAAATTATGCTTTAAAGTTTGATATTACCTTCATTTATGTGAATATGGTGGGTGGCCAGGATGAGGTTGTATTTGACGGTAACTCCTTCATAGTTAATAATCAGGGAGATGTATCCCTTCAACTCCCAGCCTTTAAAGAGCTGAGCGTTTCTCATATTGACACAACATTTACCCCTTCTTTGGTTAGCAATGAATCTTTAATCTATTCTGCCATTGTTTTAGCAACAAAGGACTATATTCAAAAAAATACTTTTGGCGGTGCTTTAATCGGTTTATCTGGAGGCATTGATTCTGCTTTAACTTTAGCAATTGCTGTTGATGCAATTGGTGCAGAAAATGTTCATGCGATTATGATGCCATATCAATTTACCTCTGATATGAGCCTAACAGACTCTGAACTTCAAGCTGAAACTCAGGGTGTTGAGTTTTCTAGTATCGATATCCATTCAATGGTTGACTCATTCAACTTATCACTGAGTGATCAATTTAGAAATACTTCTAGAGATACTACTGAAGAAAATATTCAGTCACGTGTCCGTGGAACCCTTTTAATGGCTTTATCTAACAAATCTCATAAGCTTGTCCTTGCAACAGGCAATAAGTCTGAAATGGCTGTTGGTTATGCTACATTGTATGGTGACATGTGTGGCGGATTTGCACCTCTCAAAGATATATCAAAAACTATGGTTTATCAACTAGCAAAATATCGAAATACCCTATCTGATGTTATTCCTGAAAGGGTAATAACTAGGCCCCCTTCTGCAGAGCTTGCGCCCGACCAGGTTGATCAAGATTCACTTCCGTCTTATGATATCTTGGATGATATTTTGATGAGATTTGTAGAACAAAAACAGTCTGTTAATGAAATTATAGAAAATGGCCATAACTCAGAAGATGTCAATAAGATTACTTCTTTAATCTTAAGAAATGAATACAAAAGAAGACAGTCTGCCCCTGGGCCCAAAATAAGTAGCAATGCCTTTGGAAAAGAAAGGCGTTACCCTATGACGTCAAAGTTTAAACCTTAGAATATTATTTCTCAAAAACCTTAATCAATCCTTGGGCTTTATGACGAGTCTCAGCAAGCTCTCTCAAAGGATCAGAGTCGAATACAATTCCTGCACCAGCTCTAAAAGTTAGAGTGTCGCCCTGATGGATAAAGCTTCTAATAAGAATATTGAAGTCCATTTTACCATTTTGACTCACATACCCGACTGAACCAGTATAAGCCTCCCTAGGCATTTGCTCAAGTTCATTAATAATTTCCATACATCGAACTTTAGGACATCCTGTTATTGTTCCACCTGGAAATAATGCTTTTACAATTTGCTTTACTCCCATATGCTTTCGAAGATTACCTTTTATGTTTGAGACGATATGATGAACATAAGGGTAGGTTTCTAAAGTCATTATCTCATTAACATAAACGCTTCCATATTCACACACCCTTCCCATATCGTTTCTTTCGAGATCCAAAAGCATAACGTGCTCAGCTATTTCTTTAGGGTGGCTAATAAGGTTCTCTTTTTGAGCGTCATCTAAGTGCCCTTCTCCTCTTGGGTGTGTTCCTGCGATTGGCCTTGTCTCTAATACACCATCATTCACACTAAATAATCTCTCAGGTGAGGATGAGATAATACTAAAATTTTCGTATTGAACTAATGCTGAAAAAGGAGCTGGATTTGCCTTTTTAAGTTGCTTATATATTATTGCCGAATCTTCTTTTGAGCTTAGAGCGTATGACCATTTTCTTGACAAGTTAACCTGAAAGACATCACCCGCAACAATATAATCCAGACTTCTCTTGACGCCATCAGTAAACTTTTCGCTGCTTTCCTCTGAAATTTCTCCATTTAGAGCATTATCTGGGATGCTTTCAATAGCTTTAATATCTGATAATATTTGATTAATGCGAGTGTGATCATTATCCTCATCAACGACATATGTTTTTTTGAGCTTGTGGTCAGTTATGATTGCACATGGTATTTTTACTGCATAAGCAATTGGAATGCTAGATTTGTGAAGTTTGGATGCTAAAGTAGGTTCAATTTGCCCTATGAGCTCATATGATAAGTAAACAAACCACCCGCCGTTAAAAGGGAGGTTTAAGTTATCACTTATTTGTTTACACTGATTTTCTAGTTCACTCAAAAAATCAAAATCTGCAAAATCTCTCAGTACAATATTTTCTTCAGGAAAAGCAAATAATATTGAATACCTATTATTTTCATTATGATTTACACTTTCGAGTAAAAACGGATATCTTTCTTTATTTAGATAACAAAAAGATGCCAAGTCAACTTTTTGAATTTCTAGAGTTGCCACTTATTTAAAGGCTTTGAATGAGTGAAGAAGCTTTATTGAAAAGAATATGATCTGGATAATCTTCAAGCATTTGAGTTAAAAGCATCTTGGCTTCATTGATCTCATTAAGCTCTATATGAACTCTAGACAATTCATATAAGGAGTCAGCATACTTTGGATGTTCAGCTCCTAGAATTTGAAAATCTAAATATGCATTTTTTGATTCAAGATAAGACTCGCTGTAAAAGTAAGAGCGCCCAAGCCATAGTTGTGTGTCTGTCAAACTTTTATCGCTTGGAGAGTTATTGAGATGACTTAAAAAGAGCTCAATAGCTTTATCATAATTCCCAAGAACAAAACTACTCTTTCCATCTCTAAAAAGCTTAGAGGGCTGCGGATTAATTTCAACTGATTTTTCTAATTGCTTGTTGGTTGTCTGGCTTAATTCAATCATCTGAAGAAGTTCGTCAATTTTTTCAGAATTAAGTCTTTGATTTTCTCGTAAGATTTCAATCTCATCCTTTAAAGTAAGAATTTCTTTGTTTAGGGACTTTACCTCTTTATTGATTTTAAGTATTGCAAGATCTACATTTAAGCCTTCAGCAGAGAAAGCTCCAAACGACATCGATAATAATGAAACACAAAGTACAGAACTATAGGAAAAGTTTTTCATCAGACGATAGAATATCTAATTAAGCTGATTTTTAAACAAATTGCTTTTAGTAGTAAGAGAATTCTACTCTTCGGTTTTTCTCCCAGGCTTCCTCATTGCTACCAGTTAGGATAGGCGACTCCTCTCCATAACTTACAACGATGATTCTATCATCTAGGTTATACAGGCCAAGAACTTCTTTTACACTCAGGGCACGATTCTCACCTAGAGCAAGATTATATTCACGAGTTCCTCTCTCATCTGCATGCCCTTCTAAGCGAAGGTTAACAGATGGATTTTCTTGCATAAAGTTTGCGTGTTGAATAATTGTTCTTGTTGCTACTTCATCAATTTCAGTATCGTCATAGGCAAAATATAGCGTAAATGAGTCTGCGTTATTACCAAACTCACTAATCGCAGCCTCTGTCGCAGCAGCACTTTCTAATAATGCTTCAACTAGCTCTTCTCGGTTTGCTAGGTTACCATCTGCATCTAATACAATCTGTTCAGTCAAGCCTTTAGCAACAGCAACCTCAATAAGTTCATCATCTGACATTGACTCTAATTCTTCAGATTTACTTTCAAGTAGTGCAGCACTTTCAACAATTGCATTAATAATTTGGTCTCTATTTAGAAGATTTCCATCTTCATCAAGAAGTATTAGGTCTTCTAGACCTTTTTCTCTTGCAATAGCAATTAATTCATCATTAGATAATTCTTCAAGCTCATCGATTGTGAATCCTCCAGCTTCATCCATTGCAATAAGAGTTTCCTCTCCACTTAGCATTGCAACTTCAGTTGCATCGTCTGATGGGTTGATTAAATCAAGAAATTTATCACCAAGTTCAGATATGTTAGTTGTAGCACATGAACTTAGAAAAATTACACTCGATAATAATAGAATTTTTTTTGACATTTTAGGTTCCTTAATTTGAATAGTTTGACCAGCTAGGCTCTCTTACTTCACCTTCTTTTTGCATTAACTCAACAACTTGATTGTTATGTAGTGAAATTATAGACAATATTCCTTTGTTGTCCCTATTAGTTGAGTAAATAATCATACCACCATTTGGTGAAAAATAGGGTGACTCATCCGATTTATTTTGCGTCATAACTGTCAAGTCTCTTGATGCTATGTCAAGAAGCGCTAATCTATAGTCTTTTCCAACTCTATGAATAAGAGCTAGATCTTTTCCGTCAGGAGAAAAAACTGGTTTTGCGTTATAGCGACCCTCAAAGGTTGCTCTAGAAATTTTTCCTGATTTAAGGTCTTTAATATAGACCTGCACCTGTCCTGTCCTATTCGAAGTAAATGCAATTTTACTTCCATCAGGAGAAAAACTAGCTTCAGTATCAATAGCAATATTTGTAGTTAATGGAATTGGCTTAGACTTAAAATCATATAAATATATATCCTTATTACCATTTTTAGATAGTGTTAGTGCAATACTCTCACCATCAGGATGCCAGGTTGGTGATGATGCTATTCCATCAAATTTTGGTAATTTAATTGGAATGGTCTTTAAAAATGGAGTCATTACAAAAACTTCTGATCTATTATTTTTAAAAGAGACATATGCAAGTTTCTTTTGGTCTTTTGACCATGCAGGTGAGAGAATAGGGTTTGAGGATCTAACTACTGTTTGAGGATTGAATCCGTCAGAGTCTGAAATTTGTAGCTTATATGTTCTACCACCATTGCTATTTTCAGATACTGTTACATAAGAAAGTCGAGTGTCGAAAGAGCCTTTTTGCCCCAATAAAACATAATAAATTTTGTCACTTAAAAAATGCGCAATTCTTCTAAAACCGCTATTGTGGACTCTTATTTTCTTTTGATAGAGACTTTTCTCTGAAAATACATCATAAATATAAATATAAACGTTATAAACTTTACTGCTTACTTGTTCAATCTTTCCAAATACCACTGCATCTTTTTTATGTTCTTGCCAAAAACTAAAGTCGATTTGATTAGTTATCAGGGCTTCTGTACTTAAGGCGTTAAATTGTCCAGATCGATTTAGATTGTCTCTAATAATTTTTGAAATATCAACATTGTTAGAATTTCCAACAATCTCAAATGGGGCTATTACAATCGGAAAAGCTGCTTCTCTTGATTTGATAATGTTGACTTCTAGAAGTGCATTTGCCGATAAAGAAATAAAAACACTCAGAGTGATTATAAACTTGATAATTTTCACTCGATCTCCTCAATCCAGTTCATTTGTATTGCCTCTAAAACCCTTTCACCACATTTACTATCAGCTTCTTCAAAATCCTCAAGATTTAATACAAGTGCACGAAGATCAACAAAGTTAATTGTTTTTGGGTCAATTTCAGGAAAGTTATCCGCCAGAGAGATTGCTATTTCTAATGAATCGGTCCAACAGATCATTATAGTTTTAAGGACAGTTAAATTTAATTAAGTAATTTTAATCAATTCAAGTGTTAGATTTAAACATTTTTTTAAATTAAAGTCTGCCTGCTGAAATAAGGTGAGGCAGCTTATTTAGCTTATCAAGAACGCTGTTAAGTTCAATAATATTACTCACAACAAGCGTAATATAAAATAGTCTGTCTGACCCTGGTCTTTGTTGCTGTTCAATATTTTCAATATTGACTCCAAGATTTGCGAGCGTATTTGCAATAGCTGCTAACCTTCCACTTCGATTTTCTACTAAACAGCTTATTGCAACTTCAAATTGTTCACTCCCATCTGACTTCCAATCAACCTCCATCCATTGTGCATTTTTTTCTTTGATATGTCCAAGTTGTGAGCAGTTTGTTCGATGTAACACTAAGCCTCGTATGGAGGTTAAGACTCCAGTGACTTCATCCCCAGGTATCGGATAGCAGCACTGTGCAAAATTAATAGCCATACCCTTTGTTCTCTCAATAGATAAGGTGTTTATTGTTTCATTATTTATGTCTTGAAGTAATTTATTTACAACAACAGCAACAAAAATCTCAGATAGTCCAACTCGAATATATAAGTCTTCAAAATCAACACAATTGAGCTCTTTAAAACATTTATTCCATTTATCTAATGGAACGTCATTTATCTTAATATTTTGAAATTTTAAAGCATCAGCTATTAACAGTTTTCCTAGTCTAGCAAGTTCCACTTTAGAATTATCTTTTAAGTGTGCTTTAATGGCAGTTTTTGCTTTTGAAGTCACAACAATATCTAACCAGCTTGGCTTTGGCTTTACAAATCTGCCAGTAATAATTTCCACTGTTTGTCCTGATTTGAGACGCGTTGAAAGTTCTACTTCATTACCATTAATTGTTGCTTTTTGAGCCTTTTTGCCAATATTTGTATGAACTGCATAAGCAAAGTCAAGGACTGTAGCTCTTAAAGGTAACTGAATAATTTTTCCACCTGGAGTAAAAACAAACACTTCATCAGAGAATAAATCTGATTTTGTGCTTTCTAAAAAATCGATTGATGTGTCAGTATTTTGCTGAATATCTAACAAAGAGCCCATCCAATTGCGCGCTAATTTTTTTGAAGGCTCATCCTTATTTTTATAGTGCCAGTGGGCTGCGATGCCATATTCAGATATAAAATCCATTTCTTGTGATCGAATTTGGACCTCAATAAACATTTTTCTTGGACCTATTAAGACAGTATGAAGAGACTGATACCCATTTGGTTTAGGCGCTGAAATATAATCTTTAAACTTTAGAGGGATCGGTTTATATAAACTATGAATATGACCTAATGCTTGATAACATGCATTCGTATTTTCTACTACAACACGAAATGCATGCATATCTAAAACTTCTGAAAATTTTCGTGACTTAATTTTCATTTTGTTATAGATACTTGATGGCTCCTTTTGACGCCCTTCTACTGTTGCATTAATTTGTTCAAACTTTAATCTACTCTCTATTTCAGATTTAATAAGACTAATTGTTTTTCTTTGATTTCCATATTGTTTTTTTATTTTTCTTTCAATAACTAAGTGTTTTCTTGGGTGAAGTGTTTTAAAGCAAAGATCATCTAGCTCAACTCCAATACTATGAAGTCCTAAGCGTCTGGCAATAGGCGCATGCAGTTCAGAAGTCTCTTTTGCCTTAAGAATCTTTTTTTCTTCAGTCATTGAATCAATGGTCCTCATATTGTGGAGTCTGTCTGCGAGCTTAATAATCATTACCCTCATATCTTTAGACATTGCTAATATAAGTTTTTGAAAATTTTGAGCTTGCTTTTGAGAGCTAGAGGTAAATTCAAGGTTTGTAAGCTTTGATACACCTTCAACTATATGCGCAACCTGGTCACCAAATTGGTTTCTAACTTCATCCTTAGTAACAGAAGTATCTTCAATACAATCATGAAGAATCGCTGCAACAATACATAAATAGTCTAACTTGAGGTCTGCTAGGATTAGAGCTACTGATAATGGATGGCTAATATAGGCTTCTCCTGATTTTCTGAATTGGCCAGAATGCGCTTTATCTGCAATCTTATAAGCCTTTTTAACTAATTTGACTTCTTCTTGAGATAGATAGTCACCTAAAACACCATACAAAAAGGTTGCTTGAGATTGAATTTGAAAAAAATTAGTAGCCATTAAAATTAATTTTTAAATAAGATGTAACATGATAATTATATAATCATGTTGTTGAGAGCTATAAGTTCTTTGCATAAAGGTTTCCAGATAAAAAACACTAGTATAATTTCCTTTTCTACAGTTACTAACCAAAACTTAAAATGAATAGACGTTCTATATTTTCCCTGACATTAATCTTGCTATTATCAGGCTGTTCTTTTATGGGCGGCGATAAGGATACAAAAAAGCTTGTTGCTGATGGCTTAACTCCTAAAGAATTGTATGAGCAAGCTGAGGATAAGGTAGATAGTGGACTGATCGAGCAAGCCATTGACCAATATGAGATGATCTTATCATCATATCCTGGTTCTAAATATGCCATTCAAGCGAGATTAGATATTGCCTATAACTTGCTTAAGCAAAAAAAATATAATAGAGCGATATTAGAGTTAGATGAGTTTATTGAAAGATATCCTGATCTTCCTCCTACCCCTTATGCTTATTATTTAAGAGGTGTGGTTGCTGAAGCTAAGTCGAGCTCTATACTCGATAAATTAGTTACTGATAGCGCTCAAAGGGATGTTGAAAGCGTAAGTAATGCTTATCAATATTTTGTTGAATTAATTGAAACTTTTCCAAGTTCCAAATATTCAGAAGACGCCAAAGATAAATTAGTGGGTCTTCGAAATACTCTTGCAAGGCATGAATTTTATGTTGCTATCTACTATACTGAAATTGGCTCCCATATTGCTGCTATTAATCGTTCAAAGTTTATCATTGAAAATTATCCAAATAGTGCATCGATTCCTGATGGACTTCATCTAATGGCATACAATTATGATAAGATCAATGCAAATGAGTTAGCCATTGATGTC
>OCVQ010001607.1_pt1 | contig 16719 bp, 21 predicted proteins | sample 1539061 | NCBI WGS metagenome assembly OCVQ01 (sample SAMEA3355526, study PRJEB22509) | marine metagenome | biome: marine; feature: river plume; material: water | place: USA | collected 2010-08-08 | depth 0.5 m | reverse complement strand
TAAAATAAAATAGGTAAATTAGGAAGTACTCACTATGTTCTAAAAAAATATAGTGAGTATTTATAAAAAGAATTTAATTAAATAATTATATATCATGGGTGTAGTACCAGCAACAGGATCCGAAGTAAGTATGGGAAAAATAAGTGTAGTGTTAGGTTTATTTGCCAACACAGGTACTGTAGCGAATCTTGGGTTAAACTCGTCATTAGGTGTTGGTCGTAATAGAACCACTTCAGGTGTTGCAAGTGTAGCTTCAGGTTCTGAAATTGCCGAAAGTGCTGGATTTGGTGGATTATCAGGTTCAGGAGTGTACCCACCTTAATATTTGATTTTACTAAAAATTTTATTTATATTATATGTATGAATATTACGTATAATAATACCCCTTCAAAATACGAATTAGAATACGTTAAATGGAACGGAATTAACTTTGATAGAGAAATACTTGTCAAGTTTATTAAACGTCTCAGATTAACGTATTTTTTTTCATTTATACCATATTATAGAAAGGAACATAAAATTTTAAAAAACATCCTAAGTACATACGATGATGTTCGTATTAAGGGTTTGTTAAATAATGATGAGAACATCGTTAGATTATGTTTTATTGAAAAATGGGCAAGAATTGCTGCAACAGACATCCTATTAACAAACGTATACTCAAGAGAAACCTTCACAACAATTAGTAATTTACCAATACGTGATTACCAATTACTTTTAAAAAGAACTGAAGAGTTAATAATTTCAGGTAGAAATCTTGCCATCCAAAGTAACAATGTCTCAAATGACATACCAGGTTTATAATGAAAAACATTAATAATAGTACATTATGGGATGTTAAACCCATTAAATTATCAATATTAGTCCCAACCAGAGACACCGTACATTCACATTTCTCATATTGTTTGGCTCAATTATATAAAACGACTTCAGATGTTGGAATTGATGTTAATTTATATTACGATTCAAGTACCATTCTAACAAATCAAAGGGGTAGATTGGTCAATATGGCTATTGAATCTAAATCAGATTACATGTTATGGTTAGATAGTGATATGATGTTCCCTCAGACCACCGCCATTCGTCTTTTAGAACACAATAAGGACATTGTAGCGTGTAACTATATGAGACGTACAAAACCTCTTAAAACGGTCGCATATACCGATTTAAATGATTGGGATAGTTGGTTACCTATGGAACCTAAAGACGAGTTAGTTAAAGTACAAGGCGTGGGTATGGGTTGTATGTTAGTAAAAACTGACATTTTCAAAAATATTACCAAACCATACTTTGAATTCACTTATAAAGAGGATACAGATGATTGGCACGGAGAAGATTTTAACCTTCTTAGAAAATTTAGAGAAGTAGGATATGACGTACATATTGACACCATATTAAGTATGGATGTTAAACATGTTGGAATGTACGCTTTCGGAGCTGAGTAATTTACAAATCTTTTAAAATCTCTATCGTTAAATTACCAATTTTATATGTCCCTGGTGAGTATTGTTGAACTGCCAATCTTAATGTTGTTAAAACATTGAAGTCATCTTGTGTAATTTCTGATGAGATGTTAACCATCACATCTACATCAGGATTATCTCCAAACTTAGATTTCAAATCATATCTTGTTGTTTCTTGTTCAAATTTAATATAATCCGTTGGTAATGAATCCGTTTTAATTTTATCAAAGAATGGTTCCAATAAACCAATATATTCATTGTTATTTGTTGTTAACCCTAATGATAATTTTTTAAATGTAAAATCATCTTGAGTTTGATAACCTAATTGATTAAATGTAGATATCGTTATACCCCATTTTCTAATAAAATTTCTATTTGAAAATATTTCAATGTCCTGTCTTTTATCTTTCATCTCATCACTAAATCTTGATGTTTGAGACACAAAATGATATGTGATTGCACATTCTGTTGTTTTTAATTTATATCCTTTTAATTTTGCTCGAATTAAAAAATCATCATCTTCACAAAAACATGGAACAAAACTAAATCCATCAAAACCACCCAAGTCAACAAACATTTCTTTACGACCACTCATAAAGAATACCGCTCCATCATATAAGTCACATTTATTATTATTTTCTTTAACGTATTTGTTAAACTTTTTTTGATTAAAATTATTAAAACCAGTTCCCAAATCAAGTATCACTTTACCTGGTCTTTTATGTCCTTCAAAGATTGGTGGTTCAATCGTTGTGTATGATAATAACGTATTTGGATTCTCATCCAACAACCTATCTAAATTTTCTAAAAAACCTTTACCAATGACCATGTCATTATGAATAAGAACCAATTTCTCAGTATCAACTAAATCAATCCCTGCATTATATGTTTCTGAGAATGTTAATCTATCATCATCATGAAACAATGATAAGTTTTCATCATTTAAAGATTCTAACCATTCTTTTGTTCCATCTGAAGAACCACCACTACTAATAACTAATGGTGCCTTTGGATAAACCTTACGAAGATTTTTATAACATTCTTTTGTTAATTCTAACTTATTGTAAACGGCTAATACGAAACTTATATTCATTTTTTTATTTGTTTTTCAATCCATTCATATGTTTGAATTAGACCGGTATATAATGGTTGTGTGGGTGACCAACCTATCTTTTCTTTTATTAAATTATTATCACTATTTCGACCCCTAACACCCGTAGGACCTTCAATATTTTTAATATAAATCATTTTTCCACTAATGTCAATGATGTTATTAGCTAAATCATTTATTGTTACCATTTCTTCCGACCCAATGTTGACTGGTCCCGTAAAATTAGAATCCATCAATCTAATCATACCTTCAATACACTCATCAATATATAAAAATGAACGAGTTTGTTTACCATCACCCCAAACCTCAATTTCGCCACCATCTAATGCTTCAGCAATTTTACGAGATAATGCCGCTGGTACCTTTTCTTTACCACCTTTATATGTACCATAGGGTCCAAATATATTATGAAAACGAGCAATTCTAACATCAATTCCATAATTTCTATTATAAGCCAAATACAACCTCTCACTAAATAATTTCTCCCAACCATATTCAGAATCAGGATTTGCAGGATATGCTGACGACTCTTCACAATTTGGATTTTTAGGGTCTAATTGATTATGTTCAGGATACATACATGCTGATGATGAATAGAATATTTTTTTAACACCCGTTCTAATTGCGGTGTCCAAAACATTTAAATTAATTAGCACCGAATTATGCATAACATCAGCATCATTTTCTCCTGTAAAAATATAACCTGCCCCACCCATATCAGCGGCTAATTGATACACTTCATCAAAAGAACCCTCAACTAAACACATAACCTTATGTACCTCATATGGTTTTCTCAAATCACATTTAATGAATTCATTACAAAATTCATTTTCATCAAAGTATTCATGATTTTTAATATCAACAACACGAACAAAGTTACCTTCATTCATTAATCTTTTTGAAAGATGTCCACCTATGAATCCACCGCCACCTAATATTAATATTTTTTTCATTAAATAACTTGAGTTGAGCTATCTTTTAATTTATTAAACTCTTCTAAAATTTTATCTCTACCAAAATCATAATGAAATCCTAAACCAAGTCTTTTACTAAATTCAGATCTTCTTTTGGAATAACCGTTATGTTTTTTAACAACATACTCGTAACTTAAACATTTATAATGTAATAATTTTAAATCACCTTTTGATTCATGAATTATTAATGGTTTATCACCAATAAAAGATGAAAAATGTGAACCATATGTAAAATTTGTTTCTAATATATTTTTACGTCTAAAAAGTGCAACTTTAGAATACATTGTGTTTAATGTTCCGGTTTTAACAATTTCATAAATTTCTTTACTGTAATCAGTAGGAACATCATCACCAATCATGTCATATCCAACTGGTTTAAAACAATCAACGGTTATGTTATTTCTTAAGAACTCTCTAAACTTAGGGTGGTATATTATCTCATCAATATCTACAACAATAATATAGTTAGAATCTGTATCATTTTTCCAACAATTATTTCTAAGGTTTGTTTGAGATTCTTCGCTGTATTGATTATCGGTATCGTAATCAATTATTTCTATTTCACAATCTTTAAATGATTCTAATATCTGTCTTGAATTATCCGTAGATTGATTATCATAAACCACAATTTTATCAACCATTTTAGAATAGTGATTTAAAAAATATGGTAACATCTCTTGTTCGTTATAACAAATGGTGTATAATGTAATCTTCATGTTATTTCATATCTTTTGTTTGGTAAATAACATCCTTGTTTTCATCCATATCTTTCCAAACTAAATTGTCTTCATTGTTTGATTTAACTTGAGATATTAATTTACTATATTCGGCCAATCCCCATTTATCAAACATTTGTATAAATGATGAAGAGTCTAAACCCGATGTTTGTGGTGCTGGGTATATGATACCATCCTCAACAAATCTTTTTCTATTATAAGTTACCTGTGAACCATCAACTCTACCTGAACAATGTATTGGTACTTTCCATTGATTAGTAAAATAACTTAAATCACCCCTTTCAACACCGTTAGTATATGGTTCTCTAAGACAATCATATAAAACTATGTTATGGTAAAAATAATTCTTATCCTTATTTTCTGGTTTGTTTATTAGTAAATTTAATTTAGTTAAAAAATGTGGATAAATCGCATCATCATCACATAACACAATAACATGGTCAGCATCACTTTCCTTTATCGCTTCAGTTAAGTATTGTCCATGAAGACTACCACCTTGTTCTTTCTTTTGTTCAATGGTATTTTCTATGTAACTAAACTTAAACTTATCAATTATCGATGAGCACACATCTCTAACAATCGGTTCAGCTCTATTAGTGGAACCATCGTCAATTAAATGAACTTCAAACTCAGGGTATGAAATATCTAAAATAGATTTTAAAGCATTTATTAACACTTTAGGTCTCTCGTAATAAACGATTGCGATTAAAAATTTATTAAGTTTCATAATTTATAAATCATTTTTAGGTTGGTAAGATATGTTACATATTCCACCATATTGTTTTATTCTATCTAAGTTAATCCAATCCTCTTTTAATATTCCAATATGAATACTATTTAAATACTCACCACATTTGTGAATTGATTTTCTTCTAACACCTTCATGTTTAAAACCGGCATATTCAGCTGATTTTATACTAGCAACATTGTTTTCTAATATCTCACCGTCAATCCTATTCATGTTTAAAACCTCAAAGGCGAAATCGGTACCAGCACAAAGAACTGGTTTTGATAATCCTTGACCTCTATGTTCTTTAAAAACATCATGAGAGGAATCGTACGTCCTATTGTACCAATCTATGTTTTGTATTTTATATAACCCCACTTCATTGTTTGTTTTGGTATCGATTGCAATTAATATTAAATGGGTATGTCTACTTAAAGACTCAAACCATTTTTCTTGTTCATAATCGTTTAATAATGTGATGTTGTGTGTACCAAACCAAGATTCATTTTTTAAATCTTTTAATTTTGGTAGGTCTGTTCTCTCTAATTTGCGTAATGCAATTCCGTTTTTGTGTATGTACATATGATTTATTTATAGTCCTCCGTCTATCCTTAAATTTGTACCAGAAACGTACTCATTTTCTATGATATAATCAATGGTGTTATGTAATTCCTCAATTTTTCCCCACCTCTTTAAACCAATTTTTTCCTTAGCCATCTCTTGATATTTTTCATCTACCCTATAACACATACCTCCATCCCAATAACCTAATTGAATTGTGTTGCAAGTTATACCAAACTTCACATTTTCTTTATTTGCGTTACTTATAAATCTATCAACGAAAGCCTTTGATGCACAATAGATTGAATTCTTGGGAACATTAAGTTCAGAAAAAACTGAAGAGATTGAAATAATCCTACCGTATTTCTTTTCAATCATTTTAGGTAAACAAGAAGATACTATATTGATATTTCCTTTTATATTAACATCAATCATTTTATTGATGTCCTCTTGGTCACTATCTTTAATTTTACTTAAAAACACATCGTACTTACTTCCACTCATGTTTAGTACAATATCAAAATCTTTATCATTAAAGTATTTCTGAACTTCACTAAATGACGTGATATCAACATCTTTACTACCAACTGAAGTAACATCATATTTTTTTTCTAAAAATGGTATTAGTTTTTGTCCTAATCCACCTGTACCTCCAAATACTATTAATTTTTTCATTTTACATATTTTATAACACTTACACCAAATGTCCAACCAGACCCGATTGCGGGTAGAACTAAAATATCCCCATTATTAATTTTATTTTGTCTATATAATGAATCTAAAGCCATAGGAATAGAAGCACCTGCAGTGTTACCAAACTTTGTCATGTTAAAAACCATTTTATCTAAAGGGAAATCAAGAAGCTCAGCGGTTTTTAATAAAACTCTATGACCAGGTTGATGTGGTATTATCCAAGCAACATCTTCTTTAGGTATTTGTAATTCTTCTAATGAATTTTTAATTGTTTTAGGTAATGTACTTGTACCAAATTCATAAACCGCTTTACCATCCATTCTAAACTTACCTGAATGATGACAAGTGAACGCCTCTTTACCGTTTGCGTCACCAAATATGTCAGTACTAACCCACCCACCATTAACTTCTGATAATATAATTGCACCGGCACCATCACCAAAGAATACACAATCTCTTTTAGTCCAATCTGTTATTTTAGAATATGCATCGGCACCAATTAACAATATTTTTTTATATTGTTTGGTACTAATTAAATTTGTCGCGAGTTGGACACCGTATACAAATCCAGTACATACGGCGTTTATATCAAACGCAGGTTTTTTAACGTCTAATCTCTTAGCCATTATACATGCCGTAGATGGCGATATTCTATCTGGACTTGAGGTTGCAACAATAATTAAATCAATTTCTTCCTTATCAATACCGGCATCTTTGATTGCGGCAATCGCTGCGTGATATGCCAAATCTGATGGGTTCTCATCCACAACAACTCTTCTTTCTTCAATCCCTAATTTTTCTTTAGTCCAAGATGAATCAGTTCCTATTCCTGATAAATCAATATCTTCATTTGTTAATATTTTTTCTGGAACATATGAACCTATCCCAATAATACCAACATTATCTATTTTAATCATTTTTATTTATTTTATGGTCTCTAATATTTTTTGAAACTAAATCTTTATGTGCGAATTTACCTTTCCATTTTTCAGAAAACATTGGAGAATGATATACATCACAATCATCATAATAGTAATGGGTTACTTGAGAGTAACGAGTACTATTGGGGTCTCTGATTATGTCACCACCGTGTATTAGGTTCGCAGACCAAATAAGAGCTTGGCCCTTTTTACAAATTAACGGTTCTGTTTTTAAATTACCAACCTCAACTAACTTTCTAATGAATTCTTCATATTCAGCATAAGAATCAAATTGGTCATCAAACCCAGCACATTTAAGTTTTAAGTCATAAAAATCAAATATGGGTAATTTATGTGAACCAGGAACATATAGTAAGGAACCATTACTTTCGGTCATATCTTCAAGAGCCACCCACACTGCGGATAACCATCTTTGTGGCATTGAATCAAAATGTATTGTGTCACTATGTAATGGTTGATTAGAACCATAATTAAACGTTATTGTTTGAAAAGGGTATGGTTCTCTTTTATATAACATCTTTAAGGTTTCATATACCTTGGGATGATTTGCTAACGATAATAAAGATTCACATTCTTTCCAAGCCTCAAATATTCTCTTACCTTGTGAGTAATGGTATCTTGGATTTTGAATATTAGCATCATCCTTATTGTTTAAAAAATTAACATCAAGTTTACATTGTTCAATTTCATCGTCACTTAACCCTAAATCAATAACAACATAACCATCCTTGTTAAATTTGGTAGCTAATTCCTTTTGTTCGTCAGTTAAATCCTGATTTTTTAATAACTCATTAAAAAACGGGGATTCGACCCAAGGCCAATTCATTTCTTCTGAGTTTTGTGTGTAATTTTTCATAGTTTTAATATTATTCTCCTACATTATAAATAAACTCTTTTTGTAAACTTTCTTCGTTTAAATAATTTATATAGTTAGATTCGAAATTTTTATAATTATTTGGAATGCAAGAATATTTTGGGTGATTTTTAATTTCAAATCCACCATGTAATATGAAATTAGAGTTAAATCTACTTTCATAATTTTGTAAGAAATGATACGGTTGATTATGTCTCATTTCCTTTCTAAAATTACATTTTGAACCTTCACCATACACCTTGTTAAAATTTTTGGTTGAAGTTAATCCAATACCTCCACCAGAATGAACGGGTAAGTTATTTAATCCAAGTAAAGTGATTGGAGCTAACGCAACATACCCAACCTTTTCATCTGAATCAATAAAGTCCACAAAATCTTTCATATAACCCTCTTTAAAGATTATATGATCATCTTCACAAAAAAAGAAATAATCGTATTCTGAAGAATATTTTTCAAACATATCAAAATATGAACCAAAAGAACCACCAATGTTTTCTCTTTGTTCAACAATAACCTTACCATTTTTTGTTTTATTGTTATTAAATCTGTTAACACCTTCATTAATTTCGGGCTTTCCACAATCATTATTAACTAAAATAACATCTGTATCAATACCCATATCAACACTAACCTCATTTTTCATCATTTTTAAAAAAAATGACATCATATCTTTTGGGTTATTATAGACATGAGTTCTACGATTACCGAAATAAGTACATATTACTTTAGCACACTTACTCATAGTTTTTCACAAATTACGTAATTCCAACATGCTTTAAAATCGTTTTTATTATTAAACATTTCATTTAAAGCCAATTTTATTATTTCAATCCTATCTCCAACTTCATTTTCTTTTGGGTCAACACCAGTTATTTTATTTGCACCACCAATCCAACTAATAATACCTTCATGATATACTTTTAGAAATTCAAACCACTCATCAACTTTCGCATCGATATTAATTGTTTTTATTTCTAAAATTTTAAAATTGTTTTTTAAAATTTCATCAGTATAATATTCAATATTCTTAATCGGCAAAAAATACTTATCTCTTAATGAATCGTGTTTTTTTATATATTCGATGTCGTTAATTAAATCAGAATATTTTGAATATTTTGGTGTTTCTTTAACAATTTTATAAGACAGTTTAGCAATTTCATTTACCGTTTGGTCTATTAATTTTGATTCACTATCCATAGATGAGTTGAATATATTACCAGAATTTATTAACAATTTACCTCCCTTAACCAATAGTTTATTCCAAGACTTTATTGTGTCTGAAATGGTTGGATAAAGATGAATTGCGTTGGTACATATAATACCATCTAACAAATCTTTATAGTCTTTACCCATAGACTCATCAATGGTTTGTAATCTATTTTCTTCTTTTAGATATTTCATTAATCTAAAAAAGAATTTATAATTATTACCAAATTTATCATATGATAATTTAAGATATTTTGGGGATGAATCCATCATCAAAATTCTTGGACAACTAACAGTTGATTTCAGTAATCTTTCAGGAAATATACCTGTACCACAAGAGTAATCCATAATAAAATCATCGTCATTGAAATATTCTTTAGATAAGTCAACTAAATAATTTAAGTTATCATACCATGTGTGGTTTTTAACTCTATCATATCCTAATGCAAATTCCGTTACATCAGATTTTAAAAAAGATTCGTCTATCACTTTATCCATTACCATCCTTTTTTAATACAATCCACTATGTATTTTTTATCCTCATCACTTAGCCACCAACCAATAGGTATTGAAATTACTCGACCAATAGTTTTATCTAAATTTGGTAACAATGAACGGTATTCTTTAACACAAGTATGTATATCATTTCTCTCATGTACTTGAGAAACTGCAATTCCACACTCTTTCATATATCTCATGAAGTCATTTTTTCTATCAACAAGTATTGAGTAAATCCAAAACGCACTTTCCATATCAGGGTTCCTTTCTAATAATGTTAGACCTGGTACATTTTTTAGTTTATCATCATAATATTTTGCGTTAGCCTTATGTTTACCAACAATCTCATCAACATGTTTAAAATTCTCAATACCAACAGCGGCGTTAACATCATTCATATGAAATTTAAAACCCCACTCCTCAATGTCGGCTTCACATCTAAAGTCTTTTCTTGGACTATCTCTATCAATACCATACCATCTTAACAATCGAGCTCTTTTGTTTAATTCTTGGTGAGGTAAAAATAATAAACCACCATCTACTGATGTGATGTGTTTAATAGCTTGTAATGAAAATGTACAAATGTTACCGTGAGTTCCAATTAGTTTACCTTTATACTTACTACCCATTGAATGTGCACAGTCTTCAATAACGGCAGGTTTAAATCCATACAAACGCATTGATTTTTCTTGAATTTGTCTAAGTCTTTCTAAATCATTTGGATAACCACCCCAATGAACTACCATAATAGCTTTAGTGTTTTTGGTGATTTTTCTTTCCAAATCATCCATATCCATGTTTAAAGTATTTGGGTCAATGTCAACCCATTTTATTTTAAAATTATTGGCAAGTATCGGCCAATTAGTTGCGGTACAGGTTAATGGTGTTGTTAAAACTTCATCACCCTCTTCAATACCTTCCCAAACATTTTCTCTCACACCATAACCATCCGCCTTTGTAAAACTTTTTGGTTTTTTAATTAAATGTAAAGCCAAGTGTTCAGCTGAAGTTGCTGAGTTTAATGTTGTAATGTATGGGTGTTGAAAATAATCAGTTAATTGAGTTTCAAACTCATCAACCTTAGATCCTTGACCAATAAAACCACTGTTTAGTACCTTTCCTACTTCTTCCGCTGCAGTGTCGGCCATAAAAACTTTAAATAAAGGGATTTCTTTTTTCATCTTTTTTAATTTATAATATAATATACGTTATTTTTTCCAAAATTCATAAATTCCTTTAGAAATTTCATAATTTTCCCAAACAAATCTTTCACGATTAGGTTGATTTTGAGCCCATTTCCACATTTTAACTAAACCATCGTGTAAATAGGTCTCATCTTTATAATCCAATAAATCTACAGATTTTTGCCAGGTAGGTACAGCATTTTTAACTTCATGTCTTTGTTCTTTATATATTGTTTCACCGCCCTTAATTACATTTTTTAAAATCTCATTTGCTTCATTAATTGTATAATGAATGGTACCACCAAGGTTAATGATTTCTTTTGAACAATTATCCTGTTGAGATGTTTTCCATAGAGGTTCCAAACAGTCGTCAACATAACTAAACGCCCTTTTTTGCATACCATCACCAAAAATTGTCATTGGTTCACCATTCATATGTTGATACATCCAAATACCTAATACGTTACGATATTTGTCCCATATATTTTGTTTAACACCATAAACATTATGAGGACGTACAATACACCAATCTAATCCATGTTGTTCGCCTGCAACCTTAATATCCATTTCACACGCGTACTTTGCAATACCATATGGGTCCACTGGACAAGGAACTTGAGTCTCATCAAATATGTCACCATTACCATGTCCGTAAACCGCCATCGTAGATGTGAAGATTAATCTTTTAACATTATGTATTATACATTCATTGATGATACGAGATGTTGCAACTAAATTGTTTTGATAATTGTAACTCCTTATGAATGGAGATAATCCTTCAGCAGCATATGCTGCCATATGATAAACATAATCAAATTGATGTCTTTCAAAACATTCTGAAATGTTTCCGTTTATCAAATTCATCTGCCACAATTCAACTTTTGGGTTAACATTTTCAATGTACCCACCACTTAAATCGTCAATACCAACTATGTACACGTCAGGTTGATTCATAATAATATAGTCTGCAAGCCTTGAACCAATTAAACCGGCAACTCCTGTAATTAAAATTTTCATACTTTATAATAATTTTCTTTTAAATCATTTTCATTAATATATTTTATTTTTTTCATTATCACTTGATATCCATTGTATACTATTTCCAAATATTTGTGATATCCACGATAAAAAGCATCTGCACCAGTTTTAACTTGTAAATATTGTTCTTGTTCTAACCCACCCCCATAATCATCAAAAATAATATAGCCACCATCTTTTAAACAATAGAATGCATTTACAGCATCTTCTAATACATATTTACACATATGATTACCATCTATGTAAACAAAATCTAAAAATTCTTTTGTCTGATTATTATGATTAAATGTTTTAAAACTATCAGCAGACTCACCTAAAATATATGTAACCCTATCATTATAAGGTTTAATATTAGTTTCAATAAATTCATTTGTATTGATATCCATTATATAATGATATGAACCTTCTTTTTTACAAAATTCATCTAAAATATAAACTGAAGATCCACCATATAATGCACCTATCTCTAAACACACTCTTGGTTCATCACCATAGTTAGGTAAGAAATATTCCCAAGCATCTACGTGATTTAAAAAGAAGTAACGTTCTCCTTCTGGATACTTAAAATGTTCTGGATATTGATAACTCATAATGAACTATAATAATTGTTTTGTTTTTCTTGACGTTGGATTGTTTTGTGATGTTGGATACAATATTCCTCATCTAATGGTAATGATGAAAATTTCTGACCACCTATTATTCGTTCATGTACTTTACCATACCAACTCATACCTTTACGGTATATTCTTCCTTGAGAATCTGGAAAATTTATCCATCCATTTTCATTAACTCTCCATCCCCACTTATCAACATGTTCTTGGGTTATACCATTAACGGTATTAATACGAGGAACAAATATTAAATCCACATTAGAATTCATTTCTAATATTTCATGTAAGTTTTTAATCATATATTCACTAATCATTTCATCGGCATCTAACTGATAAATGTAATCACCATCACAATAATCATTTAATATGTTTTTCCAATCTGCAAAGTTATTATTCCAATCAAAACATCTCCATGTTTGAACATTTGGTTTGATGTTAAATGGAAGTAAGAAATCTAATATCTCAGGATTACCATTTTTATCATCATATAGAACCACAATTTCGTCTTGAGGTCTTTTGTGTTCTAAAATAAATGGAACCAATTTTTTTATTTCTTCTATTTCATTACATACAGTAATGGCAAAACTTATTTTCATAATTATTTTTTAACTATTGGAAACATTAATGAATTTGAACCAAATTTAATAAACTGATAATTGGGTAAATCATCTTCAATGTCATGCCACAACAAGGTCATTTTACTTTCTCCATTATCTAATTCTTCCTGTAACATATAATATAGTTTTTCCGGTAGAATTGTTCCTTTATTTAGTTGATTTTTAAAATGTTTAAAATCTAAAGCCTCCATTTTATTGTTATATTTTTTTTTATTTTCTTCTAATGTTAATTCTTCACACCTCCAACACCATTCATTATTGTCTGTGTCCCAAATATGTCTATCACATTTCATGCAACGTTCCCTCCCATATTTAAATAACGTTGTAGGTAATCCGCATTTACATTTCTTTCAACTATTTGATTACCCTCATCGCTCATTAATTCTGTTAGTCTATTAATAATTTCATTATCAATTCCACGAGCAATTTCTCTTGACATTAGTCTTGTTAATTCTTGTTCAACATCCAAACCATAATAATCTCTACCATCAGTTTCAGGCATCCACACAACTGTCGTTCTTCCTTTAACTAACCCATGAAAAAATTTAAAATCATTACGTCTTAATGATAATAATTGTGTTGGTTCTAATCCAGATTGTTTACCAGAAAAAAATTTAAAATCCATAGTTAATTTTTAGATTTTACCCTGTACTTTATTTAATTTAGGTAATATTAAATTTACTTTAGTTGGTACCATTACTTTACTTTGAATTAAGGATGAGAATACTTCTTTCATTTTATTCAATGAAAATTTATTTGAATTTTCAATTCTCAACACTTCTGAACGATTTAAAAATTTATCATATTGTTCTTTAACTAAAATTAAAACCTGAGAAAACTCATCATAATTGGCAGTAAACCATTTTGAACCCTTTAGTATAAAATTATCAACTGCACTATCATCAACTTCTGTCAAAGACCCACCAATCATTACCGAACTTTCCATTGATAGAAAATCCTTATGTCCTGACCAATTAGATGCAATCACTGGTTTACCTGTCATTGTGAATTCTAATAAAGGTCTACCAAATCCCTCACCTTTGGTTATTGACACCATTGATTTAATTTTTGGGTGATTATATAAATCATTCATCTCTTTATTTGTTAGGTCACCAAATAACAAATATATTGGGGGTGGATTGTTTATTCCGGTTAAAATACTCTTAATTTTTTTCCTAAACGATTCACGTTCAATTACTGAAAATACGGCTGACGATGTTTTTAAAATAAGCGCGGGACATTCAGTTTTATCTTTAAATGTTTCGGCAAATGTTTTAATCAACATACCCACGTCTTTTCTATCTTGACCTATGTTTCCTTTTAACCAATGACCAACAAAAAGATATGCAAAATCTTCCTTAATGTCTAATTCAAATGATGGGTTAACAACATTATTATAAATGTTAGTATCAACACCCTCAAATAAAACTTCTATTGGTTTTTCAATTCTATGTTGTTTTACTAATTTATCACTATTTTTTTCTTTTTCGTCATAAACCGTTGTTAATAAAACATCTCTTGAAAAATTAGAAGTAGCGATAATTAAATCCATTCTATTACATCCATCAATCCAATCTTTAGGTGCTAACGTGGTTTCAATACCGGCAGTGATTCCAATATTAAACTTACCATAACGTTGAAATTCATTCGGTACGGTTACTTGAACATATATGTCTGGTAAACCATTAAATTCCGATACGGAATTTTCAACTATCCATTTATGAAATTCATTATCTTTTTCAAGAGCATTCATTGGAGTATTTCCCCATAAACAACTATCAATTTTTATGTCGTATATATCCATTTGATACAACGCCTCTAACAAATCTCTTGAATGTGAACCATATCCACTTCTTGATTTAACCGGACCTCTAAATAATAATGTTTGTTTATTCATATTATACTATCTTATATAAATTAAAATTCTTTTTTGGTTTATAATTTTTAAATGTGGTTTCAATACCCTCAATCATACTATCACACATAACTTTAGATGAAACATTTTTAATTGCCCATTCTCTTCCTTTCAATCCACACTCTTTTCTTTTTTCTCCACCCATTTTATACATTTTCATAATGGCATCTGATACATCATAATCATTAACTCTGTCGTCAAAGATGTATGGGGTCATTACCGAACCATTAATGTTACTAGCTGATGACCAAACTGGAATTACCCATTCACCCGAAGGAGTGTCACCAAATCTTTTCTTATCATGTAATGAACCAATTTCAATATAATCATCAGCCGTATAATCAAACCCACATTGGTCTTGTAAACCACCAGTAACGTTTACAATGATTGGAGTACCTGCCATAATACTTTCTGCGGTACCTAAACCAAAACCTTCGTTGTTCGCAATATTGATTGTACAATCAACTAAATTGTATATTTCATTTAATTGACTCTGTTCAATTTTTGTGTTTATAAATGTTACCATATAGTTTGGACAAACAGCATCTTTAACTGCAGGTAAATCCGTACCATTCTCATCAATAGGACTTGTGTGCATTAAAAGTAAACATCTATCAGCTTCACCTTTAGGTAGATTATCACAAAATAATTTAAATGAATAGATAACATCACTCGGTTGTTTTCTTCTTATATTTCTACTGTTATAAAATAAAACAAAATCATATTCTCTATTTTGAAATAAAGTATTTTTAACATTCACAGGGACTTCGTCGATTGGTTTAAACACATCGGGATTAATACCATGAGGAACATAACTAATTTGCCAATCTTCCAATGGTTTATAGGTCAATTCTTTTTTTGATTTACCAACACGATGAACAATACCATACGTTTGTTTAGAAATACAACCTAACCAATCACAACTTTCATAAAAATTTCTATTATAAAAAGGGTCTGGTAAATTATCCCATATGTGATAATATAAAATTGGAACTTGTTGTCTTATCTCATGCTCATTCTCATATAACCATTGCCAATAATGTGGGTCGGTAAAATGTAAAATAGCGTCTATTCTTTCTTCTTTTAATAATTTTCTAAGTGTATGTATATCACCATAACCATTGTTAGGTATTATTTTTAAGTCCGCATCTTTAATTCCAGTACGTTTCCTAACATCTTCGTTTATGTCAACCACAGAACCAACTTCGGGATGGTTAATACCCGAACCTAATTGTAACCAATCGTATTTGTGAAGAGTACCTAAAACAAATTCTTTTGACATGGTGGCGATACCTGAAGTCATTCTTAAATCGTCCGATAACAATAATATTCTCTTTTTCAACATATTAATATTTTGATCCACTTACTGACAAATCAGTATAATTGTTTATTTTATTTCTGTAGGTTTCATCTTTTATATATAAATCTAAAGACCTATTTACCAATTTTTGTAAATTAATATTACCATCTATGGCATTAATTTTAAATTTTCTGTAGATGTCTTCTAAGACATGAACACTCGTTAATTTTTTTTCTACTTTCATATTCAAGTATATATTTTTATATATA